>JGI24703J35330_11748873_pt1 | contig 177009 bp, 165 predicted proteins | sample TergutNt197P1_FD_35330 | JGI IMG/M metagenome (IMG submission 35330)
GGGAGCCATATCCGTCTGCCATGTGATGTTTGTGAGGCTTGTGGGCAGGCGCAGGTTTAGGCTTGGGCGGTCGGTGCGGTTGTAGTGTTCTACGAGATGGGCTACAGAGTAATTTGTGCGGTCGGTGAGCCAGTTGCGTACTACGGACATTTGGTACAACCAGCCACTATTGTCTGTTTGGCGTTGTGCATCATGCAATCTCCAGCGATATGAGTCCATACCCATGGTGGATGCACGTTCTTCGATGATGTTGTCAACAATATGATGTGCCATTTCCGGATGGAAAACTGTGCCTGTGTAGGTGGAATATCTGGCGGCAAATGTGTTGCGGAACTCGGGTGTAGCAAACATGATATTAACAAGATTAAGCACCCATTGTGGTCTACGCCAAAACTCACTCGGGTCGGGAGTCGTAAAGTCATGCAATACATTAAACTCTGCCGCAAAGTGGCTACCTATGGAATGGTCAAAATCCTGAACAATAAAGCGGTATCTTCCGTCACCGCCATGCACATCGGGGATAATCTCGGTGCTTCTCCAATATTCAAAGTTGTTACCTATCCAATCCCAGTTGCCAAAATGGTAGCCGATGATGAGATAGTCGATAAAATCATCCACACAAACACGCTGTGCAAAGGCATCCATACCGCCGTTGTTTACAAACTCACTGATGGCAGACGGTGACAGTTGGGTATTGCGCAAGTTAGTAAAACCCCTCGCACGTAAAAAGTCCTCGATTATTTCATATATAAATATAGCATTTGCCCAATCCTGCTCGTCACCATTCATCCAGATACTGCCGCGAGGCACATCAAACATTTCTCCCAGCAGATGCTGGTGCCTATGCGTACGAAGGCAGTACATCCCCCAAAATTCGCCATTTATAAACATCGCACCATATATAACATTTTGGATGGCAGGGCGTAGCGGCTCGCTCATCAAATGCACAATACTATCCCTCACGCCTGTGCTGTGTTGCTCAGAAAGGCGAGCATTTATATGTCGAAAATCGCTGATTTCCGTTGTTGGGTCATAGAAATTTCTCATTGAGCCGGGGATGAAATCACTCATGCGGCGTATATCTCCGTCACCTTGGTTAAAGTTCATACGAAACGAACGCTTTGCGTGCCGTCTGGAATACTGCCCCATCACCCATGCCCTCGCCTCCTGCGCGACGATGAGTTCGCCGCCGGGCGCAAACATTTCTAAACTCACAACATGGCGTGTGCCTTCCCATTGCGGATTTGGCCATGATGTTAACCTCGGGTCATATGCCTCACGGCGCGGCCCCCAGTTATTGTACATTCCGTTAATCCTATGCGTAAACTGATACGGCTCCATCACAAGGGAAATTACCCTGACGTTTTCAAACTCGCCCGCATCTACAAAAAATGACTGCGTCACTGTTTCGGAAGCAACACCCGCGCCAAACGCACGAGCGCGGATGACCATACCGTTGTACACCGGACGCGGACGGAAGGTGTTTGTCCATTCCCCTTCATATGCCCATCCTATGCCATATACAGACATCGGACTGTTTGCAATCGTGGGTGCAGGGGAGCTGATTGTAATCGCTCCGCCAAATACAGGAGAAGCCTCCGTCGGCACACTGCCATCCGTAGTAAAACGAATCGTCGTACCCGGGTCAGATGTGAGTGTAAGCTCAAACGGCTCATCATAAAATCCCGCCGCATGGGAAAACACAGGCGGCGAAAGTGTACTCTCCTCAGCATACACAGCAGTAGGGAATATAATAAGTAATAAAAATAATAGTCTTTTCATTTTGTCTCCTCCTTGTAACTCTAATATAACATAAATATCAAATAAAAATCAAAATCATTCTACGCAAAATGATTTTCCACATTGCGCCATATAAAAAAGCCGCCTATGTTTGTAGGCAGCTTTTTTTTACAGGCACATAACACCAAAATTCAAAATCGGGCGAATCATGCGGCAATTTTGAGTAGACTTCTAAATCAGCACCCTCAACAGGGTCGTAACCGGAGGAAGGCATCCACTCGCTAAAAATCATTTTTTCAGCATTTGGCATTGTCTTATGAAGCTCTCCCGTAAAATGAAACACAGCGTATGTGTTTTTTGGAAATGTGAAAATTTCTAATCCATCGGGGGCTTGCTCCAAGTCTGTAGATGTGGCGATAAAATAATCTAATCCGTCACTATCACCGTTAGTACATACACCGACCGCTTCCTCTTCGGATTTGCTTGCAAGAAATTTATCGTTGCAATGCTTTAAAATTTCTAAAAGCTTGCCGTTTTGCCGTAGTTCTTCCCAAAATCCCGAGATGCTGCTTTTGTTTTTCTGTTCGTCATGATAAAACCTACGCTTTAGGCCTACCACACGAAACGCTTCCATCTCTTTAATTTGAAACTCCATTGAATTTCCTCCCTTGATTGAGATTTGGAAAAAGAGTTTTGGGAATACTTTCAAGGCCGTTCCGCCGTTTCGTGCCATTGAGGGCGACACACCATGCAACCGCGAAAAAGCACGAGAAAAGCTATCCATGCTGTCATAGCCATACTTTAGAGCCAAGTCAGTCACTTTTACTTTACTGCTTTGCAATTCTAGTGCCGCCAATGTCATTTTTCGCCTGCGAATGTACTCGGCAAGCGAAATGTCCGTAAGATACGAAAATATCTTTTGCAAGTGGTACGCCGAGTAGGGGGTCGTTTCTGCCGCAGACTCAATATCGACATCATTGCATATATTAGCTTCAATGTAGTCCATCGCACGATTAAGGCCTGTTAATATATCCAAAACATCATCTCCCTGTGCAAAATATTATCACCGCAGCAACGTTTTTTCTCGACTTTTTCAGAATACTTTTTCCGTATTAAAGCCTTTTCATCTCCTCCAGCACAGTAAAAAATAGTTTGTTTTGGTTGATTAGATAGTTTGATAGCACAATGTATGCAAGTTTTTTGCGCTTATCGACCATAAGCAAGGAATCGAACGCACCCGTTCCACCATTATGAGCGATGATTTCGTCATTGTCGCCCATCATAATCCAAGCAAGTCCGGAACGGGACATACCTTTTTTGATAGTTACATACTTTTCGTGCGTTAGGGCTAAATATGGCAATTCTTCATGTATATGTTTTTGCGCATAAGTGAGCATATCTTTAGCGGTCGAACTGATGTCACCTGCACTTGAAAAAATTGTTTTCTCAAAATTCCAATTGCCTATATCTTTGTTTTTTCTTGAAAATCCATGCAAGTTTTTAGAGGGGTTTATACCTGTATAACTGTTTGGCATTTCAAGCTCCTGCATCAAAAAGTCATCCATTGTGTCAGAATACCCTTTGCCGGAAGCTTTACCAATCGCATACCCAAGCAATCCAATTCCAAAATTTGAATACGCCCAGTTGTAATCCTTATCCTCTTTTTTGTTACTAAGCAGTAACGACAGTTTTTCTCAAGTACGCATTAGACTTCTCGTACAACTGTATTCTCATGACCGCAATTCGTCAAGAGATAATCGGGGTGAGCATTACGTAGATGTTTTGGTCAAAACCGCTCAAGCCCGCATGGATACTCGCGCCTCCTTGACATAGCCACCCTCTGTGCTATACTTCCAATGAACCCATGCTCTGCCATAGGCGACTCCAACCTTGGCTGGGCTTCGGGCAATTATAAAATAAAGGAGAATTATCATGATTAACAAAAAAGAAATCATTGCAAAACACGGGCGTGGAGCGGCCGACACAGGTTCACCGGAGGTACAGGTTGCGTTGCTTACTGCACGGATTAACCACCTTACCGACCATCTTCGCACACATCCTAAAGATTTCCATTCCCGCAGAGGTTTGTTGAAGTTGGTGGGACAACGCCGCGGACTACTTGATTATATCCGCCGCCAAGACGTAGTAAAATATCGCGCACTTATTGGCGAACTCGGATTAAGAAAGTAGGACATTTATGATTTATAAAACAACATTGGCGGGGCGGGAGCTATCCTGTGAGCTTAACCGTGTAGCGGAGCTTGCGGGTGGGTCTGCCCTTATGAAGTACGGAGAAACAGTAGTGCTGGTGACAGCAACCACAAGCGAAAAGCCGCGTGCGGGCATTGATTGGTTTCCGCTTAGTGTAGACTACGAAGAAAGATTTTATGCTGTAGGAAAAATCCCGGGGTCATGGTTTAGACGCGAAGGCCGCCCTACAGAACATGCAATTTTGGCATCAAGGCTCATCGACCGTCCCATTCGTCCACTATTCCCCGATGACTACCGCAATGATGTGGGTGTAGTAGCCACCGTCCTTTCCATGGACCAAGATGCAAGCCCCGAAATTGCGGCAATGATAGGCTCGTCCATTGCATTGTCGATTTCCGAAATCCCATTTGCAGGCCCCACCGCCGCCGTAAACATCGGCCTCGTGGATGGTCAGCTAATAGTCAACCCCGATGCCGCACAGCGCGAAGTGAGCAAGCTCGCACTAACGGTATCCTCGACACGCGAAAAGGTAATGATGATAGAAGCCGGCGCGGACGAAGTACCCGATGACAAGATGTTCGAGGCTATCATGCTCGCACATGAAGAAAACAAAAAAATCATCGAGTTTATTGACAAAATCGTCGCAGAAAACGGCAAACCAAAACGTGAATACGAGCAACATGTACTCCCGACAGAACTATACGAAAAAGTGACTTCCTTCATAACTGATGCACGCATGGAGGAGGCTGTATTCACAGACAAAAAGCAAGAACGCGACACCCGCATGAATGCTCTGAGGGACGAAGTAGAAGAAAAGCTTGTCCCCACATTCCCCGAGGATGTGGTTGATGACTGGAAATCACAGCTCAGCGCAGTCATATACAAGTTTGAAAAAGAAACAGTGCGTCGCATGATTTTTGAGCAGGGCAAACGTCCTGACGGCCGCAAAAAAGGTGACATCCGCAATCTCTTTGCAGAGGTGGACATCCTCCCACGTACTCATGGCTCCGCCATATTTTCTCGCGGGCAGACACAAGTACTAACCGTCACGACACTCGGCTCCAGCGGCGATACACAACGCCTCGACGGACTCGACGAGGCAGAAGAAAACAAACGCTACATGCATCACTACAACTTCCCGAGCTACTCTGTGGGCGAAACACGCCCATCCCGCGGCCCGGGTCGCCGCGAAATCGGACATGGTGCATTGGCGGAGCGCGCCCTTTTGCCTGTCATACCCAGTGAGGACGATTTCCCATATGTAATCCGACTCGTCAGCGAAGTCCTCTCTTCTAACGGCTCCACCTCTCAGGCCGCTGTGTGCGGCTCCACCTTATCACTGATGGCCGCAGGTGTTCCCATCAAACGCCCCGTAGCCGGTATTTCTGTGGGTATGGTGACAGGTGCAACCACAGATGATTTTGTTCTGCTTACCGACATCCAAGGTCTCGAAGATTTCTTCGGGGACATGGACTTTAAGGTAGCAGGGACATCCGAGGGTATTACCGCCATCCAAATGGACATCAAAGTAGATGGCTTGACCCCGGAAATCATCAAACAATCCCTCACGCAAACACGCGAAGCACGCGATGTTATTCTTAACGATGTTATGATTCCGACAATAGAGCTGCCACGCTCCGAAATATCACCCCATGCTCCAAAGATTTCTATCATACGCATAAACCCTGACCAAATTGCAGAAGTAATAGGCGCACGCGGCAAGGTTATTAAGCGCATAATAGAAGAATCCGGTGTAGAAAAAATTGATACAGAGGATGATGGGCGTATTTTTGTGGCAGACCGCGACCTTAGCAAGGTTAATCGTGCGGTAGAAATCATCAATGCCATCGTCAACCCGCCGGAAATCGGAGCCATATACACAGGTAAAGTTACCCGCCTGATGTCCTTTGGTGCATTTGTAGAGCTGGCACCCGAAAAAGAAGGCCTTGTCCATATTTCTCAGTGGGATGTAGCCCGTACAGAGTCTATGGAAGCTGTCACCAAAGAGGGCGATATTGTACAAGTAAAAGTAACAGAAATAGATGACCAAGGACGCATAAACCTGTCACGCAAAGCAGTCATAGACCCCACCGCAGATACGACAGTGCGCCGTCCACCACCAAGAAGCTCAGGCGGCGGAGACAGACGACCACCGCGCCGCAATCAATAAAACAACTATTTGGGGGAAGGGAAAATCAAAATTTCCCTTCCCCTAAGATTTGTTTTTAAAAATTTGTAAAGAGGTGCTTTTTTTGATAAAGGTACATGAACTGGACAATGGTTTGAGGGTTGTGATGGAGGCAATCCCATTTGTGCGCTCGGTTAGTTTTGGCGTATGGGTAAGGAATGGGTCGCGTAATGAAAACGAAGATAATAACGGGATTTCTCATTTTATAGAGCATATGCTTTTTAAGGGTACACAAAAACGCAGTGCCATGGATATTGCGGATACCATGGATGCAGTCGGAGGACAACTCAATGCTTTTACGAGCAAGGAGTATACCTGTTATTTTGCGCGGACTTTGGATACCCATTTTGATGTCGCACTGGATGTTTTGTCCGATATGTTTTTCAATTCTAAATTGGAACAAGAGGATATTGACAAAGAGCGTGGCGTTATTTTAGAAGAAATTAGCATGTATGAGGATACACCCGAGGATTTGGCAGTAGATATGTTGCAGGAGCGCGTATTCCCACGCAATCCGCTTGGGATGAGTATTTTGGGTACACCCGAGACTATCGACGGATTTACAGGCGAGCAGTTTCGTAAATTTATGGGGGAAAGATACGCACCACATAATGTGGTCATTGCCATAGCAGGGAATATTGACGAAGCCGAGGTGATTGACAAGATTACCAAGGCTTTTGGACATTATCAGGGCGAGGCTGATACTTTTGAAGAAAAACCGACGATTTATACGCCCGGCTTTTCTCTGAAAGAGAAGGATATTGAACAAGTGCATTTATGTGTTGGCTTCCCGGGGATTAGGACGGGGGTCGATGAGTCCTATGCTTTGGCGGCAGTCAATACAATACTGGGCGGCGGCATGAGTTCTCGATTATTCCAAAAAATCAGGGAGCAACATGGACTTGTTTATACCGTCTATTCTTATAATGCAGGCTATTATGACACAGGCGTTTTTTTGGTATATGCCGCGCTCAACCCCGATAATGTATACGATGTGCTTGGGCTGATTTCCCAAGAAGTGCGAGGTATGCTCACGGATAAAATAAATGCAGAACAGCTTTCTAAGGCTAAGGAGCAACTAAAGAGCAATTTCCTTTTGAGCCTGGAGAATGCCGCCAGCCGTATGAACAGTATAGGGCGCACTCTGCTTATGCTTGATAAAGTAATAACACCCGATGAGCTTGTTACTAAAATTGACGCAATAGACATGGATGCATTTTTTTCTGTTTGCGAAGAAATCTTTAAAATGGAACAACTTAGTCTTTCGCTTGTAGGAAAAAAGGTTGAGGGGCTGAAGGAAAGTGACCTTACAAACGCAATTCTTAATTAAACGGACAGCCAAAGATTTACCGATACCTGCACGCCAAACAAAGTCTGCGGCAGGCTTAGATTTGTATGCAAATGTCACCGACAAAGTTATAATAAAAAAGGGAGAGCGGGCTTTGATTCCTACAGGAATCAAGCTTGCCCTCCCTTTTGGCTATGAGGCACAAATCCGCTCGCGCAGTGGACTTGCACATAAATACGGCGTGGTGGTGCTAAACTCACCCGGCACCGTGGACGCGGACTATCGTGGTGAGGTAAAGGCATTGCTCATAAACCACGGCACAGAGGATTTTACAGTAGAACGTGGTGACAGGATTGCGCAGATGGTGATTGCAAAAATAGAAATGTGTGAACTCACAGAAGCCGATACGTTGCCCGACACAGAACGCGGCGAAGGTGGATATGGAAGCACAGGAGGGATAAAATGACAGACCCATTGAGTGATATTAAACAGTACAGCCCTACCATGACGATTTCGCAAGTATTAAAGTTTTGCGAAAAAAAGGAAATCGGGATAACAAGGGCTATGATACAAAACTACATCCGAGCGGGGTTGTTACCGCCGCCTATGGGCAAGCGGTTTTATACACATAAACATCTGGCGGCATTGGCAATCATCGACCGCCTAAAAACTGTATTCGAAATACCAACCATCCAAGAGGCTCTCACGCCATATATGGATGAAGAAGGCCTACCTACAGAAGTATATGCAGAACTCATCAAAAAGGTAGATGACCTGACACAAAAATGGCTTGTCTGCAACGCGGACATCTTAAAAAACGAAGATGACGGCGGCACATTACTCACAATGGCCTGTGCCGCAGAGCTGAAAGGAGCGGTCTTATGAAAATCATAAAAGAAGCAAACTACGAGGCATTAAGCAAAAAAAGCGCGGAAATAATCAGAGCGCAAGTATCAGAAAACCCCGCAAGTGTGCTCGGCCTCGCGACGGGAAGCACACCGACAGGCACATACGAGGAGCTGGTGCGTATGTATAAACAAGGCGCGGTGGATTTTGCAAAAGTATCGGCATTTAATCTCGACGAGTATTTTCCGATTAAAAAATCAAGCGACCAGAGCTATGATTATTTTATGAAACAACAATTTTTTAGGCATGTAAATGTGGCAAAGACATTTATACCTAACGGCGAGGCCCCCGACTATGCCGCCGAGTGCGAAAACTACGAGAAACAAGTAGCCGAAAGCGGAGGCATCGACCTACAACTGCTAGGTATAGGAAACAACGGACATATAGGATTTAACGAGCCTAACGACTACTTTCCTGCGGCGACACATTATGTAATGCTGGACGAAAGCACAATCAAGGCTAACGCACGCTTCTTTGCAAACGAAAGCGATGTACCCAGACACGCAATCACCATGGGCATACGCACGATTTTTAAGGCAAAAAAAATCCTGCTACTTGCAAGCGGCGCAGGCAAGGCAGAGATTGTTAAACAAATGGTAAGCGGCAAAATCACACCGCAAAATCCATCATCCATTTTACAACTACATCCCGATGTAACGATTATCGTGGATAATGATGCGGGACGGCTTTTGTAACTACTCCACAATAGCCATCTCGGCGAGTTTTTTATGTATTCTTCGCGTTGACGAAAACATCAATAGGTATCGGGCTTGGGAGTTGGTCATTTCTTCGAACGAAGAAATAAGCCCTACATCTTGCATCCAAAATATTGACGACCCAAATTTTAAAAACAAGCGGACATACTTTTCTCTTGTGGGAGCAATGTGGTAACTGCCAATGGAATACGCCAAAGCCATAACAGCCACGACTTTTCCGCCATTGGACAATATATAATTACGCAAGGCGACGACCGTGCCGCCTTGCGTAATCACATCATCTACGATTACATATTTTGCACCTCGTTTGACAGCCCCCCTAAAAACAGGCTTATGTTGCAGTCTTTTGATTGCGGGGAGTTGTTTGCGCTTAACGGTATCAATCCGATAAACCTTATCCCATAGCTTTAGGCCGGTTTCATTTGCCAGTGCCGTGGGCAGAGCGTTTTTGCCGCTGATGACCGGTACTACAAATGCACCGGCAAACCTTTTCCTAAATTTAGCGAGGCGTTTAGGCTTTACACATCGCCTCACAACATATTGTGCGGCGAGGATATTTCCATTGCGTGCATCTTCGTAGCCAAAGCAGTTTTTTAAATAAGCAATTGAAGTATGACCGTACCCGAGCGGGAAGTTCCCCCACATAAATCCTGATTCATTTTCATTCATATTATCACCATGCGTATTTTTGCGTTAATATGTACGGATGGGTGAATTTATCGGCAAAATGCGTATTTAATAATATCTTGAGCTTTACACAGGCAAAATATTCCTTGTTTGGCAATTAAGCTACAATTTTCGACAGATGCTTGGCTCATATAGCAAAAAACGTGACACATCACGATGTGGCCAACCTTAAAAGCTTGACAAAGCATAAATTAAGCCGAAAATCCGCATGGTTGTCCGAGGTCGTATATCATACGGTCATAAAGCTTCCGAGGAGTGAGTTTATGCGGAGAACGGAAATTAAGTCATTGCTCATTCTAATCCTCTGCATTATCGGCTTTGTTGCGGTGTTTGTTTTAACCGCAGGGCTTAGTGCAATTGTTACAGCATCAGCTGTATCGCTCCTCTTTATGGGTGCGGCTCTAATATGCATAAGCTATCGTATTTTTCGGAGTAATTTGCTATGACAGCAACGATGACTCATCGAGCCGCTGTCGTAGTAGCCCACAAAATCAACCAGCACATGACCACACCCAAAGAAGGCGTTGCTTTCAAAAAAATAGTCCTTGGAGTTGAAATACTGTTCATCAATATTTCAAAGTTGACAATACTGGTTGCCCTTGCCGCTATTTTGGGTGTGTTGCCGCAGACGATTCTTGCCCTTATCGGATTCAATGCACTAAGGTGTACCGCGGCCGGAGTCCATGCGGAGTCAAAATACGGTTGTATCATCACGAGTACTATCCTTATGGTTATTGTCCCCTTCTTCACATGGGGCATCTACATCCCTCGCTCGGCCACAGTTATAATATTCGCCCTTATCTTCATTGCAATGTGGAAATACGCGCCGATGGATACAAAGTCTCGTCCGTTGCTCGGACAGAAAAAACGAGAAATGCTAAAACTGGTGAGTATGGTTACAAGTGTAGTTATTGCTGCATTTTTAATAGTAAGTCCGTTCCAAGAGGCAAATTTTATGGTGATTTTGGGGGCTGTTTATGCAACCGTAGCCATTTTGCCGGCAACATACAAACTACTAAACAGGGAGGTGAATAATTATGAAAAATATGAACATAATAAACAAAATAGCTAACTTTTTTGGCGAAAAGTTCGAAAAGACAGCTGATGCGGGCAAAACATTGTGTATCTTGCTTATGATAGGCGAGCCAAAGTTTGACCATGACATACTAATGAGTGATGAATAAAAGGACGCTACCGAACATCCGGTAGCGTTCTTTTTTGAATTCTTGATACATTCATTGATACAGGGGTTGTGTCATGCTATAATCAAGCCGATGAAGCATTTGTTTTTTGAAAGGGAGTTTTGACATATGATGGGAAAAGTAAAAGTGCGCGAAGAAAATAAAATTATCACCATCGCACCCGCTGAGGAATCTGTACCCGCAAAAACATATAACTGCCCTTTTCTGGGCATAGCCACCGACAGCAAGATAACCGTAGAAAGATTTCTTGAATGGAAAAACGGAGAAAGAGAAGCTGAATATGAAAAAGAATTACATTCTTGATGCTTGTGCGTTAATTGCGGCAATAAAGCAAGAAAATGGTGCTTTGGTGGTTGCCGAGCTATACGAAGAAGCGATTAAGGGCGAATTAAATATTATTATTAATAAGGTCAATCTGCTTGAAGTTTATTATGGTTTCCGGCGTGAGCATGGCAAAGAATATGCGGAAATAATTCTAAAAAGCGTAGTGGATTCGGTAGTTAAAGTTTCCGATATTAGCATGGATGTGCTAATAGAAGCTGGTAAAATCAAGTCAGATTATCGCCGCATATCGCTTGCGGATTCTATCGCTTTGGCGGAAGCTTCTGTGAGTGGTGGCTATGTCGTTACGGCAGACCACCATGAAATGGATGTACTTGATAAAGCAGGGGTTGTGAAGTTTTTATGGATTCGGTAAGAGGTGCCTAACATTGAGTTTGTAATGATGCAACAATTGCGATTTTATAACTTGACCACGACATGGTATAATTCGACAACAAAATCTGATTGAATTGGTGAAAACCATGATTTACGTTGGATTGTTTGTTCTCGGAATTTTCATGTCATCTGTCGTGTGTTTTTCAATCTTGTGCAACCTGGCAAAAATAAAAGTTACATTTCGCGTCGTTTGTATGGTTATGCTTGCGTCATTAGTGCTTGGTTTTATTAGCTATCTCTTTTACAATGAGTTTATCGCCGCAATATTTAATGCTATATTTTTGACATTGTTTGCCTATAGATACACTAAAAATGGAACTGACAGTTTGCTACTAAGTGCGTTATCGCTGACACTCTTGATGCCTGTTCAGAGTGTTGTCGCCACTACATACTCTCAAATATTTGGCATTCCTCTTATTGACATAAGCTATTACGATAGTTCCTATTGGATAATACTTGTTATGTCCAGTGTATTTGCATACATGAGTTCAAACTATTTAGGCAAATTGGTTAAAAGATTATATGATTCGCCATTATTTGATTCTGACAAAAAAAGTAAAAGGCTAATTTTATTGTCAATAACCGCCTTTTCCGTAGTATTGTTGATTGTTTTTTTCTCGATTTCATTTACTTCCGAAAACATTGATAATATTGAAACCTTGCAAATCTTAAATACTTTTCTCCTGTTCATTGTTTGTACTTTCGTCATCCTCATATGCTACGGATTTTTTAAGGCGATGTTCCAAAGTATGACATTAAAGCATCATCAAGAGTTGGTAAAGAATTTGCAGGAGTATAATATCAGCATAGAAAATCTTTATACCGAGATGCGGCATTTTCGGCACGATACCGTAAACATCCTTTCCACCGCCTATAGATTTATCGAAAACGATAATTTTGAAGCATGGAAAGACTATTTTGAAAAAGAGGTATCGCCGCTTTATAAAAACATCTGCCAGCAAAGCGATATGTTTAAGCAATTTGAAAAAATCTCATCCGATGCCTGCAAGGGTTTTCTTATGCTAAAAACGCTTGCGGCCATTGATGCAAAATGCACCGTATCGGTCGGCATAGAAGAAACACATATCACAGGTGTTTCGGACATTGACATGATTAGGATGCTTGGCATAATATTTGATAACGCCATAGACGAAGGGCGAAAAAACGAAGGAACAAACATAAGACTTGTGATTTTTAATCGTGACAACAGCCTGACAATCCATATTTCCAATCAGTTTTATGGAGAGCCGCCCAACATTGCCGAGATTTATCAAAATGGCTATTCTACAAAAGGAAAGGGCAGAGGCGTAGGGCTGTGCGACCTGCGGAGGCTCGTTGACAACCACGACACGGCTTGTTTGCAAACATTCATAGACGAGGATTGGTTTGTGCAAGAACTGAATTTTGGAGTTTGAGGCGGTGGCTCTGTGATAAAAGTATTTATCTGCGAGGATAATGATGTTGAACGAGACAGCTTGTGCAAAGGGATAGAAAACGTCATTTTGATTGAAGAATACGACATGAGGGTTGAGATTGTAACGGCCAACCCCCATGACATCCTTGATTATATGAAAAAATCCGAAGATACAACGTCTACGGGACTCTATTTTATTGACGTAGAACTCGGCAGCGACATCAACGGCATAGAGCTGGCCGCAAAAATACGCGAGTATGACCCGATGGGCTTTATCGTGATTATTACTTCCCATGTCGGGACAATGCCGACAGTTTTTACACTCAAAGTCGAACCTCTGGACTTCATCAACAAGGGCGATTTGTTCAACTTTCGCAACAATGTCGAAATTTGCGTAAAACATGCCTACAAGCGTTATACAGAAAAATCAAAGGAGCGGCACAACGCCCTGACATTCAAGCATGACGGCAGACTCAATGTTGTCAAATTTTCGGACATCATCTCAATAGAAACATCTGCGACCCGCAACTCTCATAAACTACGCCTTACCACCCTTAACCGAATTTATGAATTTCGCGGCAACCTAAAGGACATAATCCTAAAGCTTAACGACTCCTTCATCCGTCTATGCCAGTCCTATCTGGTAAACAAAATCCACGTCGATAATTTCGACATTTCAAACAGAGAAATCATCATGACTAATGGCACCGGGTTTTCTGTGCCGGCTATGTACATGAACGCCACAAAAAAGGCGTTGCAAGAGATTTAGGGATAAATCTTAACGCTCCCTACTTTTACTTTAAACTCCCCCTTAGCGAAGGTCAGCTTACATACCCCGCCGTTTTTTAGCTCGCCGAAGAGGACTTCGTCTACGAGCAATTTTTTTATGTCATTTTCTACGAGACGTATGATTTCGCGTGCGCCGTATGTTTCGGAGAGACCCTTGGCAGCGATATGTTCCAGAGCGATTTTTCCTGCGGAGAAGGTGATGTTTTTTGCCAAAAGCTTTGCAGAAAGCCTGCCGATGGATTTTTTTGCAATTTGGAGAGCCATTTCTTTGTCTACTGATTTAAAACGAATGACAGCGTCCAAACGGTTGCGGAACTCGGGGCTAAAAATACGCTCTACGGCCTTGTCTGCTGCCGCCGCGTCGAGGTCGCCACCAAATCCTATTGTCTGGCGTGTCATTTCGCGTGCGCCTGCATTGGAGGTCATTATGATGATTACGTTTCGGAAGTCGGCTTTTTTGCCGGTGTTGTCGGTCAGTGAGCCGTAATCCATCACCTGTAACAACACGTTTAAAATATCAGGATGTGCCTTTTCGATTTCATCGAGAAGCAACACAGAATGCGGATTTTTGCGAATAGAATCAGTGAGCAAGCCGCCTTCTTCATAACCTACATAACCCGGAGGCGAGCCGATAAGCCGCGCAACAGAGTGTTTTTCTTGATACTCACTCATATCGAAGCGCGACAAGCTAATCCCCAAAAGCTCAGCGAGCTGTTTTGCTACCTCGGTTTTGCCCACGCCCGTAGGCCCTACAAAAAGCAAACTGGCTACAGGCTTGTCGGGTTCGTTTAGTCCTGCACGCGACGAATGGATGGCATGTGTGATGCTCTGCACCGCTTCTTCCTGTCCAAAAACGCGGGCGCACAAATCACTTTGGAGATTTTTTAATGCAATCGTCTCGTTTGCCGCCACACTTTTTTCGGGGACTTTTGCGGCACGAGCGACAACACGCTCCACCGCCGCCTCGGTGACTGTATATGGTTTTTGGAAATTAAGACGCGCAAAAACACCCGCTTCGTCCATTGTATCAATGGCTTTGTCGGGAAGGAAACGGTCGTTCATATGCTTTGAACTAAGTGCAACGATTTTTTCTAAAATTTCGTCGTTATATTTTACATTATGGAATTTTTCATAATTTGGTCGCAGACCTTGCAAAATGCGCACACATTCTTCTTCGCTTGGCTCCGTAATATCAATGCGCGCAAAACGACGCGCAAGCGCACGGTCTTTTTCAAAATGCTTCTTGTATTCCTCGAATGTAGTAGAGCCTATAAATCGAATCTCCCCGCGTGAAAGATATGGCTTGATAATACTCGTAGCGTCCATGCTGCCACCTGATACGGCTCCGGTACCCACCACGGTATGAATCTCGTCAATATACAAAATCGGCTTTTTTAAATTTGCCACAGCCTCCAGCAGTTTTACCAGCCTTTCTTCAAAATCACCGCGATAACGTGTACCTGCCACCAATGCACCCATATCTACACGCAAAATTTTTACGTTTTTAAGCTGTGCAGGGACATCCCCCGTTGCAACACGCTGTGCAAGCCCTTCTACAATCGCAGTTTTACCTACCCCGGGGTCGCCCACATGAACGGGATTATTTTTTAAACGACGGCAAAGCACATGTACAGTCCGTTCCAAAACATCTTCGCGTCCCACCAGCGGGTCGAGCTTTTTGGCCTTTGCCGCCGCCACGAGGTCTGCGGTATATAAAGAAAGATGCTTGTCCACCCCGGAATCCTGCTTTTCCTTTTCTTCTGTTTCCTGCGGGGCAGAATTAATATTATCCAAAATCACCTGCTTACCCACGCCGTTTTTGGAAAGAATATATTGTGCAAAGCTTTCTCTCAATGTAAAAATCGCAAGCAAAAATTCCATCATAGTAACCTGCGTCTTGCCCGCGTTGCGAGCATTTACCGCCGCCAAATCTACCATCTGATTAAATGCAAAACTCTCCATGGGTGATGTGGTAATCTTCCTCGGCAGTTGTTCATTAAAAAAAAGATTAAGCTCTTGCATGATTGTTTCCAAGTTTCCGCCGCCACTCTCCACAAGCTCCTTACCGTCATCAAACATCAACGCGCTATACAAAAAATGCTCGGGCATAACATACTCATGCCCGTGCAATCTCGCCTCGTTTACAGCAACCACATATATCTGGCTGGTCAAATTGTCAAGCTTCACACTAAACGCCTTCTTCCCTAATCGTAAGTTTTAGCGGAAAGCCCCGCTCCGCCGCCATTATATCGGCCTGTGACTTTTTTGTCACTGCAATGTCATAAACATAAACCCCTGCCACACCATGACCCAGCTCATGTACCTCTATCATGAGAGCGGCGGCGGCCGGCGGTGTTTTATGAAAAACTCTCATCAAAACTTCTGTCACAAAGTCCATGGTGGTCACGTCATCATTGTGTATGATGACGGCATACATGCTCGGAGTCCGCAACGAAACATCATGCTCCAATAAATCTTGTGTCAATACCGACATATAACTTGCTCCTCATATAAGCTTTTATTTGATTTTACAACAACATATCTGTTACAATCAAGGAAACTCTGTAGGAAGTTGGAAATATTAGTGGAAGAAAATAAATATATAAAAATATTGCACAACCTCTTCGAAACAAATTTTATGGAAGCATATCGCTCTGCCAATAATAAGAAACGGCGGAGGGTTTTGCCTTATTTGCAAGCAATCCATCGACGATGGTACTATGCCACGTTGGTGGAGCATACGCCGTTATCCCCTGCAAATTTGGTAGAATGCATCGGAGCATATTTTGGAGAAGCCACGGATAAATATCCTGTGGCTGTTTTGCGTACGCCTTCTAAGGTACAATCCGTGGATTATCGCATGACAGAGTACACAGTAGAAAACCACCCTGCTGTGACAGATATGCGTAAACTGATGGAATACTGTATGCCGCATATTGATTTGCACGAAAACAATTGCCTCACAGACGTACAAGCATTAGAAATTGCAGGGTTTTTGAGTATCAATGACCCTCATTATGCCTCGTTTTTGTTGGAGCTTGCAGTTTGGATGAAGCTTCTGTCAAAGGTGCCTTCGTTATATGTGCAAAGGATGCAACTTTCTAAAAAAAGCGCGGATATTTTGGAACAACCTAACGAGGATTTGTTGCGCGATATTATCAATGCCGCAGTGCAGATGTCGGCCTGGGGTTTGGGTAACTCTGTCCCTATGCCGGAGCATATTTTTTCGGAGTCTTTTGTACGCTCGTTGCTTGCACAACCGCTGGAGACGGATGAGATTTTTTCTCGTGTATTTGAAGTGATGGGCTATGATATAGAAGATTTATTGGAAATCAGCAATATGCCCGTACCCGAAGGTATGTCGCCTGACCACTTTGGTATTGATATAGAGCTATTGTCGGGTACTTTTGTGATGGGTATTGTGCTTGACAGATTCTTTTTTACGCCCTTTGGGCATTTTTTACGCCTAATCAGGCCGCTTTATGCTTTGCCGTTTTCGTTTTCGGAAGAAGTAAAAGACTATATCAATGTCTCCGAGGACCCGGAAGAAGCATTTGTTGCTTTTTTTGCACCTTGCAGTAGCTATACCCTTACAGACCTTGGCTTACAGGTGCTGGGTATTACTAAAACCAATGAAAATTATTTTGATGCAAGCGAGCTGGAGTTTGAACAAATGAAGGAAACAGTTTTTTCAAGCGACGAGTCACTAAAAACTTTTGTAGAAATGGCTACGTATCTTTCACCATTGGCACTAGGTGGTAGTCTGCCTCGTATGATTTACTCATTCCGTGTGCGCATGGAAGCGGATAACTCTGTATGGCTCCATCTCCATGTCCCTGATAACTTTACTCTTGCGGAGCTATATGACGAAATTACGCATTATTTTGAGCTTAAAAATAACGACGATTATAGCTTTTTTCATGATAAGGTCGAAAACCGCTTTGCAGAGTATCCATCTGCAAAACGTGCCGCAAAATCTAAAAATCCAAAGCCGCCCGCTGATGACAGCCACCTGCATGAGCTGGATTTTGGGCATATGAATCATTTAATTTTGGCGGCGTATGGTCAGAACTCTCTGTTTGCAAAAGAGCCGCCCACCGTCCGCTTGCAACTCGAACGCTTAAACGAAAAGCCGCCCGAACCGGGAGAAATCTACCCGCAAGCAGGCAGAATGAGTAAGAATATGCGTGCAAAATTACTAAAAAATATTTATTGACAAACCCCACGCACAAGGTGTATTATACTCCTCGTGGCCCAGTAGCTCAGTTGGTTAGAGTGCCGGCCTGTCACGCCGGAGGCCGAGGGTTCGAGTCCCTTCTGGGTCGTAGAGTCGGGTGGTTTACACTCAGGAAAACGCGCATTGCGCGTTTTTTTATTGTATAAATTTCAAATATCGTGATGTTTGCGCATTCCACATCTGTGCGTATTTGCCGTTTTGGGCAAGCAACTCTTTGTGGTTGCCGCATTCTGCGAGTTGACCGTTTTCGATTAAGAATATGGTATCGGCTATGCGCGTGGTGGAGAGTCTGTGGGATATAAAAATTTTTGTGCCGCCGGCAGAACTCGCCGCCACCACTTGGTTAAAATGGTACTCGGCGATGGGGTCTAATGCGCTGGACGGCTCATCCAATATAATCAATGGCGAATCCTTGTAAAATGCGCGAGCTATGGCTAGTTTTTGGGCTTCGCCGCCGGAGAGATTTACGCCGTTTTCCGCAAACTCTGTGGTCAATGGCTGTTCTGTACCCAGGGGAAGGGCTTGGAGTTTTTCTGCAAAACCGGCTCTTTGCAAAGCCGAAGTGACATCAGAGTCGTCTGCGATGTCCAGCAAGATATTTTCTCGCACAGTTGCCGCAAATATTTTATAATCTTGGAAAATCACGCCCAATGTTTGGCGATATTCTTCTACGTTATAATCCTTTATGTTTATGCCGTTTAGCAGGATTTCGCCCTCGGTAGGGTCGTAGAGGCGCATTATGAGTTTTACTAATGTGGATTTTCCCGCGCCGTTGTAGCCGACTATTGCGGCTTTTTCGTTTATCTTCATATTGATATTATGCAGTACATAGTCGGAGTTTTCTGAGTAGCGGAAGGAGACGTTTTTAAACTCGATTTCCGCAGTGGTATTATTTGAAAGGGGTAGATTTTTTTTGCTTATTATTTGAGGCTTCTTGTCCAAGAATACATAGATTCTCTCAACATATCGGCTAATGTCGGCGATGTCCGTAAATGTGCGCGACATATCGGCCATACCGTAACTAAGCCGCCGCGCCGTACCGTGGAAAATCACGACATTTCCCATAGAAATCCTACCCAAAACAGCCGCACTAAATACAAGATACGCCATGTAAAGCGCGTTGAATATAAAGTTTCCGACGACATATCGGCGCAACCATCCAAGCACGGTCAATTTTTTTGCATATTTTATGTCAAACGACTTTAGCTCATCATTTATTTCTGTATGCTCACGCTGTAGGCGGTCGGCGGCCTCGGGGTTTAGCCTTAGCTCCTTTGCATAGTCGGGCAGATAAAACACGCGATTTATATATTGGAACTTGCGCTCGATTGGATTTTTTTGCATTCGGATTTTAAAATTTAATTTATTGATTGCTGTTTCTAAAAAAAACTGCAATCCAAAGGATACAAATACAAATACAAACGAAATCGGGTCTACAAATATAAAAAATGCACCCGCAAAAAATACTCGTGTAGCGGCACCTACAAAATGCTCCATCGTCATTAGGATTTTATTTATTTGGTTGTCGCTTTCGTTGATTGCCATGATGTAGTCGTTGTAAAACTGCGGATTGTCGTAGGAATCGAGGTCTATTTCGTGAGCTTTCTCAAAAAGCAGACCCTTTAGCCGTCTTTGCATCACGGGCAAAGCCTTTGGCGCAAGCTTTTTTTGCCGTGCAGAATCAAAAAACAGGTGGATGACCTCATAGAGGCAGAAGACCGAAAAAATGAGCAATACATTTATGAATGGCAGACCAAACTCCGCCGCATTAAGTGCATATTGAAAAAACACGGTAAAACCAAGGAAAATGCCCAGCTCTTTTCTAAAAATATCGAAGGCATATGCAAGGACATAACCCGGTGCGGCGGTTAGGCATATTTTGAACAAAAACCAGTTGTTTTTCAGCATCTTTAACACTTTATGCCCCCTCCAAATCGGCGGAATAACTCTGTGCTTGCATCATAAACATTTCGGCGTATTTTTTGCCCGCCGCCATAAGCTCGTGGTGGCTGCCTCTTTCGATGATTTCGCCGTTTTCCATTACATATACGATGTCTGCATCGGCTACGGAGCTTAGTCTATGCGAAATAAAAAGTGTGGTATGGCCTCGGCTTGCCGCCATTATGCTTGTGTATAAATTGTACTCCGCGATGGGGTCGAGCGCGCTGGACGGCTCATCATATACCTGCACAGGTGCAGGATTTGCAAATGCGCGGGCGACGACGACTTTTTGGATATTTCCTTCGGAGAGTACCGCACCGTTTTCGTCAAACTCCTTGGTCAGGGTTGTGCCTATTCCGTTTTGCAATTTGTTTATTTCTTCCCATACACCCGCTTGTTTTAATGCGGCTTCTGCATCACCGCTTTTTTCAAGCAATACATTGTCGCGCACACTCATAGAAAATATTTTATAATCCTGAAATGCCGCCGCAAACAGCCGACGATACGCCTTTAGATTGTACTCCTTGATATTTATGCCGTTAAGCAAAATTTCGCCCTCTGTGGGGTCGTAGAGGCGGAAGAGCAGTTTAATTAGGGTAGATTTCCCCGCGCCGTTATGCCCCGCAAAAGCTATTGTCTCGCCGCCGTGGATGACAAGCGAGCAGTTTTTTATTGCATGATGTCCGTTTTTATAGACAAACGAAACATTTTTAAATTCGATGGTGGATATTTTTTCTGCGAGTGCCAAACCGTCTTGCTCCTCGGGGATTTCTTCTTTATATTCCAAAAACCCTCGCAAATAATTTATAAATACACAATTTTTTAACGATTCGCTAATCATGCCAAACAGTCCAATAAAAATCCACGAGGTCGTGACCATCGCAGAAAACAAAATAGCAAGCTCTGCCAGTCCTATAGACTCTGTCACCATAGCACGGTATGCGGCATAGATTACCATCCCTTGAAATACAAGTGAAAATGTCGTGATATTCTTTAGCCACAGAGAAAATGTGCCACGCACGGCAAACTTGTCTGCAACGGCGTGATTGCCGCGTACCGACTCATCAAAACGGCTGACCATCAATCTAAAAATATTTGACATGCGTACTTCTTTTGCAAACTCTGCCAGATACATCACTCTTGTTACATAGCCCGCTTTGCGGTTATGCGGTGTGTTTTCGGCATATTGTTTTGCCTCCAAGCGGCTCATAATCGCGCCGAAAAAGAAATTGCCCAAAATCGGCGAAAGCACAAACAACACCGAAAAAGGGTCAATAGTATACATCACATAAAAGGCTACACCACTGGCAACAATCCCGGAGAGTATGCCAAAAAATGTACGCCCTGTCTGCATGATTCTTCCATCTGCGTCATCCAGTGCCATCGTATATTTGTTATAAAACTCCGCGTCCTCATAACAGCGCAATTCTACATTGCGCGCTTTGGCATATAGCCTTGCGTATAGCCCACGCCGCACTATGTTACCTGTAATCGGGTTGACACACATGTCTACATAGCTTGAATACAGGGCGCATACCCCAAGCACCAAAGCAACAACAAAAATAAAAGTCATAATCTCCGAAAAAGCGGCCTCTGTCTCCAAAGCATGGACGATATAACGCGCAAAAAATATCGAGCCAAAAAGCCATTCAAAATAGCCTACAGCACTTTTGACAGCCATATGTAAAACGCGGCTTTTGCTAAGTCCCCAAAGGGTCTTTACCGCATATATGTTTTGTTTAAAAAAATTCATGCAAACACTTCTTCCGCATATCGTACCGCTCCCATTGCGTCAGGTGAGTAGCAATCGGCACCGATTTTTTTTGCGTGGCTCTCTGTCAGCACTGCGCCCCCCACCATTATTTTGCACGCGGGGGCTTCTCTGCGAAGCAGTAATATTGTCTCTTCCATGGACGCGACGGTCGTTGTCATCAACGCACTAAGACCCACGAGTGTAATGTTTTTGGCTTGCACTGTCTGCAAAATTTCGTCGGGGTCTACGTTTTTGCCCAAATCTATTACATCAAAGTTATAGTTTTTAAGCAATGTGCATACGATGTTTTTTCCGATGTCGTGGATGTCGCCCTTGACTGTTGCCATGACAATTTTGCCGCGTTTTTCGGCAGTTGCGCCTTGCTCCGCCATATGGGCATTAATCACATCAAAAGAAGCAGTCGCCGCCGCCGCACTCTTTAACAACTGCGGCAAAAATGTCTTGCCTTCGCCAAAAGTTTTTCCTGCATTATCCAACGCAGGGATGAGCTGTGTGTTTATGATTTCCATGGGTTCTGTGGTTTTTAGCATTTCCTGTGTCGCATTTTTTGCTTCTGCATCCAGCCCGCTTATGATGGCCTCGAATGCAGATTTTTTTGCGGTGGGTTTTGTGACTTCTTCTTGTGAAGAAAAACGCTCTACATAATCGGCGCAGTTTTCGTCATGCCCCGCCAAAACCTTTGCAACAGCAATCGTATCAGAAATCACACTGTTGGCGGGATTGGAAATAGCCGCAGAAAGTCCCCTATCTGCCGCCAGAGCCAAAAAGCCCGCATTAAGTACACCTCTCTGTGGCAGTCCAAACGATATATTGGAAAGCCCAAGCACCGTACATATACCCATCTGCGTCAACTGCGCCACTGCGTCGAGTGTGATTTTTGCATTTTGTGGATTTGTGCTTAATGTCATCGTAAGTGCATCTACCACGATGTCATGTTTTCCAATCCCATACTCTGCCGCCGCCGCGATGATTTTTTTGGCAATGGCTACACGCCCGTCAGCGGTTTCGGGGATTCCGTCATCATCCAAAGTAAGTGCGACAACCGCCGCACCGTATTTTTTTACAAGCGGCAAAATCTGCTCCAGAGACTCTGCCTTGCCGTTGACCGAGTTTAACAATGGCTTGCCGTTATAAATCCTCAAGGCCGCCTCTGCCGCAGCCACATCCGATGTATCTATCACAAGCGGCAGAGGACAAATCCCCTGCACTGCCTGCACTGCCGAGACAAGCATCGCCTTTTCGTCTATGCCCGGCAGACCCACATTTATATCCAGCAAATGCGCCCCCTGCCCCGACTGTGTTAATGCCTCGTTGCAAATAAAGTTCATATCATTGTCGGCCAGAGCCTTCTTTAGCTTGGGCTTGCCCGTAGGGTTTATACGCTCGCCGATAATTTTTAGGTCTTTGCCTAATACTACGGTCTGCGAAAAAGACGATACCCGCGTCAAAGGTAGGGTGCGGGGTCGAAGTCCCTGCGATTTTGTTCTTTTAATCATCTCGCCAATATGAGCAGGTGTGGTACCGCAACAACCGCCCAAGATGGACGCACCGAGATTTGCCATCTCGACCATTTGTGTAGCGTAATCCTCGGGGGATAGGTCAAACACGGTCTTGCCGTCCACGATTTTTGGCATACCGCCATTTGGGTTAAAGATAACGGGGATGTTTACACATGAGATTAGCTCTTCCAGCAATCCACGCATTTGGTAGGGGCCGAAGCCGCAGTTTAGGCCTACCGCACACGCCCCAAGTGACTCTATCAGCGTAGCCGCTGTAACAATATCCGCGCCTGTAAGCAATCGACCGTTTTCGTCGGGCGAGAATGTCACCATAATGGGCAAATCACAGTTTTCCTTTGCGGCAAGCATCGCGGCCTTGATTTCATATGTGTCACTCATTGTTTCGATTAATGCTAAATCTGCTTCCGCGCCCGCGCAGAGCATCTCCGCAAAAACAGATACGGCTTCTTCAAACGCAAGCTCGCCCACAGGGGCAAGCAGTTTGCCCAGTGAGCCTATGTCCATAGCGACTTTAGCACCAAACCCTGCTCCATCCGCCGCTTTTTTTGCAAGCTTTATACCCGCCGAAATCAGCTCATGCAAATCGTATCCGCTGTCTGCTAATTTTAGGCGATTGGCACCGAAGGTATTTGCTTTGATAATATTGCAACCCGCCGCGGCATACGCACTATGTATTTCGAAAATAGCCTGAGGGTTTGTTACATTCCAGATTTCGGGCAAAACATCAAGACCCTGCGCCTGTAAAAGAGTACCCATTCCACCATCGAAAAACATAATTTTATTATCCATGCCTATCTAAACACCTCCGAAAGGTTGTCCATTATGCTTTTTGCATTGCGTGGGCGGTTCATAGTATAGATGTGGATATTGTTTATTCCGTTTGCAATCAAATCAAAAATCTGCTCGGTTGCATAAGCAATACCCGCCTGGCGCATTGCCTTTGGATGAGAGTAAAACCTGTCCACTATTGCCTTAAATCTCGGCGGCACGGGCGCACCGCTCAGTTTAAAAATCCTGTTTATTTGTTTAGCATTAGTAACAGGCATGACCCCCGCAACCACGGGTACATCAATCCCATTTTTGAGTAATCTGTACATATAGTTATACAAGATATTATTGTCGAAAAACATCTGTGTGGTCAAAAATTGACAACCCGCGTCTACTTTGATTTTTAGATGCTCGATGTCTTTTTGCAATGTCTCTGCCTCGGGGTGACACTCGGGATAACAACCGCCACCCACACAAAAATCGCCGCTTTTGTGGATTTCTGTGATGAGGTCGCTTGCATATTTGTAATATCCTGTGTTTTCGCTAACGCCTTCGGGCAAGTCTCCGCGCAAAGCCATTATATTCTTTATGCCTGCCGCCTTCAGGCCGTCCAGCATAGAAGCTACTTCTTCTTTTTTAAGTCCTGCCGCTACCAGATGAGCCAATGCAGGTATTTTGTACTGCTCGACCTCTTTTACTACTTCTAATGTGTTTTGTGAGCCTCCGCCACCCGCCCCGCATGTCACACTCATAAACGACGGCGCGAGTTCTGCACAGCCCGCTACCACTTCTTTTATATCACCAAACCCAACACCCGGCTTTGGCGGAAAAAGCTCCAACGATACAGTCACATTGTTGGTGTTTAATAAATCTATTATTTTCATTCGTACTCCCTCACGATTCCTTTTGCCTTTTCGGCAATACGTTGTGCCTTTACACAAAGCTCTGCCGCTTTAAATGCATGTTCCTGTGTCATTGCATTTTCTGTACGGTTTAGGCAGTCCAATATCAACTGCCCGAAATACGGATGCCCGACATTGCCTTCGCAGTCGATATATTCCTCCGTCTTATTGTTTGCCAAGTACAAATGCCCTCCGCGTTTGCTGCGCCCTATGTCACAGTATTTGCGAAGCTCTATATAACCATCCGTCCCCAAAATAAACATACGACCGTCGCCCCATGTACTAAGCCCATCCGGTGTAAACCAGTCCACACGGAAATACCCCGTAGCTCCGTTGTCGGCCTTTAGTGTACAGTCACCAAAGTCATCCAATCCCGGATATTTTGGATTATTATAATTCTCGACCTGTGCCGCTACTATTTCTGCATCTTTGGCACCTGTGTAAAACAAAAATTGCTCGATTTGGTGGCTCCCTATATCACATAAAATCCCACCATACTGCTCCCTCTTAAAAAACCAATCGGGGCGGTAATGGAATCCCGCACGATGAGGCCCCATCCCCAATGTCTGCACAACGCGACCAATCGCACCTTCTTCTATAAGTTGCCCTGCAAAAACAGCCGACTCAACATGAAGGCGTTCTGAATAATAAACAGCATATTTTAGCCCTGTTTTTTTGACCATGGCCTTTGCTTCTTCTAATTGCCCCAAAGTGGTAAGCGGTGCCTTGTCCGTAAAATAATCTTTGCCCGCCGCCATCGCACGCATACCAAGCGCGCAACGCTCCGAGGCAATATTGGCACTGGTCACGAGCTTTACTTCTGCATCCTGAAAAACCTCTTCTTCCGAACGTGCCGCCTTTGCACCGGGATACTGCTTTAGGTAGTTTTCCAGTTTATTTAGGTCAGGGTCATATATCCATTTTAGTGTAGCTCCCGCCTCTATCAACCCATTGCACTGACCACCAATATGCCCATGGTCAAGACCTATCGCCGCAAATACAAATTCCCCGGGCTTTACAACAGGGTTTGGCTTGCCCTTTGGTGCATATGTCATTCCACTCTCTGCCATGTGAAACACTCCTTTTTGATTTGCTTTTTAGTCATTAAACTACCACATGAAAAACGTCTTTGCCATAAATTTTTAACCATTCAGCTTTTTTCTTTTTATTCTTTCTAAAATCGAATGTTAGCAAATAACCGGTGCCAGTATGTTTGCTTTCAAGATATCCACAAAGTTGCTTGTATGCATCCTCTTGTTTAGCCTTGCCATCCCACAACTTTAGCTCAATGATAAACTGCTGTCTGCCAAAATCTACAACTATATCCATACGCCTCATGTCAATCAGCTGACTTTCTATATGATAGAAGCCGTTACCGTTTATGAGCGGTTTTAGATAAGACAGAAATAGAAGTCTACCATGACGCTCTAAAAATTCCTCATCCATGTTGCTAAAGATTTCACCATAATGTTCTGAAAATTTGCGCAAGCATAGTTCCATATCAAATACACCGCCCTGAACTATATCATGTTGCAGAACGCCTGTAATCTGTTTTTTATTTCGCAAATCCTTAGAGATGTAGTAATTGACCATCCTAAGTTCAAAGATTTTATTGGCTATTGCAATTTTATCGTCTGTATTTACCAAAAAACCATACATAACACCTATACCAACAATGGGGTCATCTATAACAAAGGGCTTCACTGCTCTCATGATTAATAAATCATATATTAAGGACGATAGCTCCTTGTTGTTTTCAAGGTTTTTAAACATATCATCAAACAAGGTATTGCTTTCGATTAGCATTTCCCTTATAGCACCCTGTATTCCGGCTAATGTCCAGTCTCTGCCTGCTTCCTCATCAATACATTGGCAGAGCCTTGATACCAAAAATGGATACCCGCTTGTATAGCTATAAATTTCTTTAGATATTAAGTCTACGTCCATCCCTGTATTATGGTCGATTTCATATTTTGAAAGCATGGTCGCGATTTCTGTAGCACTAAACGACATGTCAACCTTAAAGTTAATGGCTATATTCCATGGCGAATTGTATAGTTTGATATTTTTTATATCATAGACACCCGCAAGTATAACGCTGTGGAAAGTATTTCTTCTGCCGGCTTTGCGAGCCAAAAACTTTGCTCTTAATATGTCTATAAATTGCAAAAATACACTATTATTACTTGTCCTGTCAACTTCGTCTATGATTAATACAATTTTTTTGCCTTCACACATTTTTTCAATATGTTCTCCAAGTTCTCCCATACCCTGTATGCTTTTTTCATCCCAGTTTTTAATATAATCCATAGAAGCAGTTGTAAATTTTAATGCCTGTACAACCTTCCTTATAAATGCTTTGCAAAACAATTCCGACGACTTAAAACAATCTTCGCCCATTTCTTGAAAGCAAATAGATATTACAATATATTCATCAGCCAGAGCCTTAACCAACTCGTTAAGGGTTGTTGTTTTGCCATATTGTCTGGCTCGATTAATAGTAAAGTAACAACGTCTCTCAACAAGCTCTCTGATTTGCTTTATTTTCCCGCTTATATCAACCATATAATCTTCTTCCGGAGTACATAAGCCTGTTGTATTAAATTTATGCATGAAAACCTGCCTTCTTTATGGGCATGTTGAAAATCCAAAAAATGAGGACGTGAGCAGGACTTGCCCCTACGAACGCCCACAATACCACTATAAAAAAAGATAACACGTACATATACTCATGTCAAACTCCCGGACATTGTCATAACATCTGTCACTGTGGCTCGGATATTCTGGGTCTTATTGCTCCCCCGATTAAATCCTTACCATTATTAATTCATGATTTAATCGGGGGAGCAATAATAAAAAAAGGAGGCATAACAATGACACCAAAAACAGACCCCGAGTTTAAATCACTAATCCCACCCCTGTCGGATGAAGAGTATGCACAATTAGAAGAAAACATACTCGCCAAAAAACAATGCCACGACGCGATTATCCTGTGGGAAGGCACGATAATCGACGGATACAATCGCTTTGCGATATGCGTAGCCCATGGCATAAAGTTTGCTACACGAGAAATATCATTTGCATCAAAGCAGGACGCAAAAGTGTGGATAATAGAAAACCAACTCGGCAGAAGAAACCTACACGACGCGGCAAGGATAGAGCTTGCACTGGTAAAAACGGAGCTGTTGCGAGAGAAGGCAAAAGAGAATCTGAAACGCGGCGGCAAACCTTCATCCAAAACGACAAAGTTAAGCACAAAGGATGCAGTAGACATCCAAAAAGTCACCGCAGACGAAGCAGGTGTAGGGGTCGGCACAGTTAGCCGTTACACACAAATCAAAGAGCATGGCGACCCCGAGCTTTTGGCAAAGGTTAAGTCCGGCGAGCTAAAAATTGGTACGGCACACCGAATGATGACGGAGACAATCACAAAGCTAAAACAAGCCACCAAAATGTACGCATATATAGAAGAGCGTTATCCCTTTGCCGATGACGAAATAAATACCAAAATCCAAAGCGGACTGGAAAAACTATACGAGCAACTGCAAAAACTAAAAGGAGGCGTATTAAATGTCTAAAAAACTAAAAATCCATGCTGATTTTAAAAATCTAATCCCACCACTGCAAGAAGAGGAATTTAAACAACTGGAGCAAAACATCCTATCCCACAAAAAATGTCGCGACTCCATAAAAACATGGAGGGACTACATCGTAGACGGTCACAACCGCTACGAGATATGCAACAAACACAACATCCCCTACTCCACCACAAGGCTCAGTTTTTCTTCTAAAGAAGAAGCAAAACTCTGGATTGCAGAAAACCAACTCGGCCGCCGCAACATCACAAAAGCCGCAAGAATCGAACTGGCTCTCACAAAGGCAGAACTACTGCGAGACAATGCAAAACATCAAAACGAACATTACAACACAAGAAAAATAGCCGCCGACCTTGCCAATGTAAGCGAAGAGACTATCTACAAGTATATGCAAATAACAAAAAACGGCTCGGATGAACTGGTCGAACAGGTAAAAAATGGCGAGGTCAAAATCGGCACAGCACACAAAACTCTCCACACAAGGGAAGTAACCGTACTGTACGACGACAGCGATGTTAGGTTTAAAAACACATCTATATGCCACGATAATGTGATGCGGTGCATGGGGGAGATAAGTAAAATTTATACCGCCACAGACAAGATGTCTCTCAGTGATAAAAATGTTTTAAAATTGCTGGACGGACATGTGAATATGATGGAGAGGGTTTTGTCGTTAGGATTGTAAAGTTTATTGTAAATGATGACGATATAAATGAGCAGTGTCGACGCACTGCTCAGTACACTGCAATGGTTGACCACTATCAATAATCGTGATATATTTTTCGACGATTTAGCTCATTAATCATTGAGTCTCAAATGTCTGATTAGGCGGGTAAAAATTATGGAAAAGTCACAATACAAACAGATACAGGAATCATTAAATGCAATAGAAAAAGCACAGTCCTCAAAGATTTACGGTGACTGTCAAGAGAAGGCTCTGTCACTGTGCGATTTTATTGACAAAATAAAAAACAGCGAGACAAAAACTGTTTCCATGCTAGTAGAATATTGTGAGCTTTTGTTTAAAGTCAACAATGGTGAACTAAAAGAAAAAGTACTAATCGAGAAGCTAGCAAAGATTTCAAACATGGTACGCGCAGAATTAAAGTCCGACATACTTGAGGTCGTCTTTTTGCCATATCGTGCCGCCATGTTTGATGCACTCGAATCCGTATATTTTGCCGCTTCTGCAGATCCATTTTGCAATGCATATGTTATCCCCATCCCATATTATGAAATAAATCGAGACAAAACCCTCGGCGTATCTCACTACGACGGAAAAATATACCCGCCAAATATCACCATCACCCACTGGGAAGACTATGATATACCTACACGCCGCCCGGATATTATTTTTACACATGTTCCCTATGATGACTTTGGCAATAACTTTACTATCCACCCCAACTATTACCATAAGAATCTCAGGCAGTTTTGTGATAAGGTTGTTTATATACCTTATTATGTACACGGTGAAAGTTCCTCAGGGTCAAACGCAGGCTTTGCGACTACTCCCGGTCCTATCCATGCTCACCACACAATCTTAGAAAATGAAAACATAAGGCAGTTTTATATTAGTGTTTATAAAGAGCTGGGAAAAGACCAAGGCAAACATGCCGCTGATTATTTAGGAAACCTGGATAAAAAATTCTTGGCTCTTGGCTCACCTAAATATGACAAAATAATCAACTTGCAACCGGAGGACTGCAATCTACCGGAAGCATGGAAAAAATTGATATATAAACCTAACGCCACACGTAAAAAAGTAATCCTATACAATACACACTGGTCCCCCTTTGTGAACAACTCCGCAAGATATTTTAAAAAAGTGCTTAATGTTTTTGCGGATTTTCAAAAAAGGGATGATGTCGTGTTATGGTGGCGGCCTCACCCCAACTGCGAAAAAAACTTTAGGACATTTAGACCGGAAAATTTGAATGCTTATCTGGAGTTGGTTAGCACTTACAAAAAAGAGGCATGGGGTATATATGACGATACTCCGGATTTGCATAGAGCAATAGCTTGTACTGATGCTTATTATGGTAGCTCCGAGTCTTCGCTTACAGCGATGTATAACGCAGCAGCAAAGCCATTCCTGATTGAAAACATTGAACTCTTACCAACAAAACGAAACGTCATTCCTGTAAATATATGTGATACAAAAGAACATCTTGTTTTTTCGGCATACACAATTAACTCTTTATTTTGCATAAACAAGTCGGATGGCAAGGTCAAGAGTTTGGGTGACTTCCCACATGAGCCAGCAGTACAGCTGTTTCAGTATGGGCAATCCGCATCTGTCGGTGATGTTATTTATTTTGCCCCACTTTCTGCACAAGACATTGCAAGCTACTCTTTGACTGATTTATCGTTTAACAAAATATCATATAATCGCAGCGGCAACCCCGGCATATCCAACCGTGCGTTTTATGGTGTTGTGGTTTATGACAAATATGTTTATTTTACTCCATGGAACCATCCCTCCATAATGAGGCTAAATACAGAGACTAATGAAATCACGTATTTTGATGACTGGATAAAACCCATTGAAAAATTTAAACATATAGATGACGACTTGCAATTCCTTGACCCAATAATAGTTGGCGAGACAATGTACCTTGCATATGCGCGGGGCAATGCTGTTTTGGCACTCGATATTAACACATTAAAGTTTACGGTATACGAAGTAGGTCAAAAAGGATACAGGTATTCAAATATCTGCTATGACGGCGACAGTTATTGGCTAATCCCAAGAATGTGCGACACACCATTGATAAAATGGCATCCTCAAAAAGGCATATTAAATGAAATCAACAGCATCCATGAAAAAAATGAGCCAACGCACAAGTACTCCATGTGTACCGCCGCTTTTTGTAATGGCTATTTATGGTTGTTGCCTATTGGTGCAAGACATGCATATAAAGTTGATGTGACTACCAACGAAGTTCATGTTTTGGATGATTTTGCAAGTGATTGTAATGAAATACACGCAGACTCTCCGCTCCCAAAATTTAATTACATGAAGAGTGTAGGCGACAGCCTCTATATAACTAAAGTCCGCAATGGAGAGCCGACACTCATACAATACGACACCAAAAATTTAAAAAAGCATGTGCTTTTGTTACAGACATCCGCAGAAGATAACATTAAAATCGAAAAATTAATCTCTCGGGCAATTGCAAGTGAAAATGCACATCAAGTTTATTTTTATGAGTCCGGCTCTATATTTTTAGCTGATTTTATTTCAGGTGTTGTAGATGCCGATACAAGCAAACGAACAAACCCTAATTTTGATGGCAACGCCGGGGCAAACATTTATGAATACTTTAGAAGGAAATGATGCTTAATGACTAAGAGAGAAAAATTTCGCAAACTGCTTAATCACAATAAACATTTTTTTTTGATGGAGGCTCATGACGGCCTCTCGTCTAAAATCGTGGAGGAAACGGGGTTTTCTGCGATATGGGCGAGCGGGTTGTCTATCACTGCGTCGCTAGGTGTGCGTGATAATAACGAAATCTCATACACACAGTTATTGGATGTCCTTGAATATATGAATGACGCAACAAGCTTACCTATTTTAGTCGATGGCGATACAGGCTATGGTAATTTTAACAACGCTTCTGTTCTTTTGCGAAAACTGGAAGAGAGAGGCATTGCGGCCGTATGCATTGAAGACAAAAAATTCCCAAAAACAAACTCATTTTTAGAGGATAGCATGGATGCATTAGCCGACCCTTTAGAGTTTGCAGGAAAAATAAGAGCAATGAAAGCGGCACAAAGCTCCCCTGATTTTACTGTAGTAGCAAGATTAGAGTCTTTTAATGTTGGGGCAGGGCTTGATGATGCAATAAAACGGGCGCGTATTTATGTAGAAGCCGGTGCAGATGCACTGCTTGTGCATTCTAAACGTTCGGACTCAAAGGATATTGATGATTTCCTTTCAAGTTTTGATATGGACGTACCCATTTTCTTGGTACCCACAAAGTATTACACCGTCCCCGTAAACCACCTCACAAAAGACATACGTGTACGAGGTATAATCTGGGCTAACCAAAGTGTACGCGCATGTGTAAGTGCAATGCAATCCATTTGCAAGCAAATTTTTAACGAAGGCTCTATCGCCAACGCAGAGGAATCAATTGCTTCGGTCTCTGAAATATTCAGGCTCCAAAGGCATGACGAATATGTTGAAATGGAGAAAAAATACCTCCCACCCGGTACCCCCTCTTCCGCCATTATCTTAGCGGCAGGCTCACCCGGAAAATTTGGAATAGAAAAGCCTAAAGCACTAATTTCGATAAATGGACAAAGCCTACTGGAACATCAAATCACAGCATTGACATCTGTTGGCATTGCTAACAAAACCATTGTGCGAGGTTATAAAAAAGAACATATCTCTATGCAAGGATACTCTTACGTTGATAACGACAAATGGCAGACTACCGATGCCATGTATTCACTTTCACTCGCATCTAAGGGCATAGTCGAGCCATATCTGGTGCTATACAGCGATGTGTTTTTTAAACGCTACTTGTTGCATAATTTAATTTTGTTCTCTAATCAAACAGATGCGGATATTATATTAGTGTGCGTGAAAGAAAATTATATATTTAGCGGCTCTTTGGTGGTGGACAACTCGCCGGACTATCTTGGAAACAATGACACTGCATTAATCACCGGGGTTTCGGACAGTAGTTATGGCGACACCGAAAAAACCGTATACTTTAGTGGCTTGATGATGGTGAAAAATCACGAAGGTATAAATAATCTCTTGGAGTGTAAAGACATTGATACATTATCATCAAGGATGCTGTTTTCTCGCGCACTAGAGTACGGAATGAAAATTGCTGCAATAATAGCCTCTACAGATGCCATAGTTGACATAAACACCGTTCAGGACTTGATGAAGGTGAGGTAGCCATGATAAATACCGACGATTTTTTAGAACATTTATTAAATAACGGTATTGAAAAAATTGCAGGTGTGCCATGCTCATTTCTTAGTTCTTTAATAAATCGTGCAACTGATAGAGGTATGTATGTGCCATTTACCAACGAGGGAGATGCAACTGCATATGCTGCCGGTTATGCCCTTACAGGTAAAAAATGTGCAGTAATCATGCAAAACTCCGGATTATCCAATGCATTATCGCCCTTGTCATCATTAAACAAACTTTTTGGGCTAAATACTTTGTTGATTATAGGAAATCGTGGCGTGGATGACGAACCTCAGCATAAGATAATGGCAGGAGCAGTAAAGCCTTTTTTAGATGCATTAAAAATACCTTATTACGATGCTGAAAACGGCGATAAATCTCTGCTTAATACATTTGAGGCGATTTCTAAAAACTCCGTAGCTATCCTTGTTAATCAAAAAGATACTTTTTCGTCTGCAAAAAGAGATGTGATTTTTTACCCGGAAAAGCCTTTAAGGCATAATATACTCGAAGCTATCGCGGGATGTGCCAAGGATAAAGATGTCGCAATACTCACCACAACAGGGTTTACAAGCCGAGAAATGTATTCCATAAAGGACAGAGCATTTAATTTTTACATGGTTGGGTCGATGGGTTGCCTCTCGTCCCTCGCTATGGGTGTAGCTGAGTCGATGCCGGGCAAAAAGGTTATTGCAATAGATGGTGACAGCGCATGTCTTATGAGACTTGGTGCTCTATACACACTTACTGCACATGCCCCTGACAACCTGTGTTATATAGTATTGGATAATGACGGAAACGAATCCACCGGGAACCAACCCAATTCTATATGCGAGAGTAGATTATTTAATGTGATGTCAGCGTTACATGAGACAAAAAAAACAGAGTCCCCCGAAGCAGTTGCAAATGAGGTTTCGGCTTTTTTCAGGCTCGGTAAGTATACACAGATATACAACCCGATACGTATGGGAAGCATAGATAACTTGCCAAGGCCTGACAGGGAATTGATTTTTAACCAAGCCAATCGCTTCACATCCCATATTACACAACACTCATGAAGATTGCGGTGATGGCAGACATCCATGCAAATATACACGCACTCAATGCTGTTTTGCATGATTGTGAAAAAGAATGTGTTGAAAAGTTTTGGTTGCTCGGTGATTATGTAGACTATGGCGCGGCTACTATCCCCGTGTTAAATAAATTAAAGTCCCTCCGCGCAGAACATGCTTTGGCAGGCAATCACGATGCCTGTTTGTTTTCGGTTCATATACGCCCAAGCCAAACGCCACATGGATATGCGTCATACCAACATACAAAAATGCAGTATGAAAAAAATGCAGACTCCTTTAGTTGGCTTAAAGACCTTTTGCCGTCTCAGATTGCTCAAGGTGGCAATACACTGCTTGTACATGGAACACCCAATGACCCTTATTGGGGCAAATTTTTACCAACTGACACATCAACTTTACAAGAAATAATTTCATACATGGAGATAAACAATCACGAGTATTTATTTATGGGGCATTCTCACATCAGCTTTATGCTTACTCTCGATGGGAGAAGGATAATAAACCCCGGTAGTGTAGGACAACCCAGAAACGGCTACCCAAATGCACAGTACTTAATTTTTGATGACGGCGAAATTATCTTTAAAAATATATGTTACGATATAAATGCTGCGGCATCTGAAATAGAAGCCGCCGGATTGCCTGAATATTTATCAAAAAGGCTTTTTATAGGAAAGTAGAGCTGATAAAATGCGTGTTTTAATTACAGGTGCAGCAGGGCTTACAGGTGCGCATCTCGTGAGAGAGTGCTTAAACTCAGGAGATACAGTGGTCGGTATTGATAATTTTTTCCGAGGAAAATATGAAAACATTAAAGACGTAATTGGCCATGACAGATTCGAATTTTTTGAATGTGATTTTATTGATTATATCAAAGACCCTTGCTCCGATACTGCATTCGACGGTATATACCACTTAGCGGCAATAGTACCGACAAAATATTTTTATGAAGAGCCTGAGCTAACATATGAGGTTAACTGTCGTGGAACCCATGATATATTTAAGTGGGCTGTCAAACATGGTATTAAACGTTTTGTAAATGCATCTTCTTCCGAGATATATGGCCATGCTCCCGATTTCCCCACAAAAGAGACAACCCGCTCTGTGTACGACTCTGTCGAAGACTCTACTCGTTGGTCATATGCACATGGCAAAATTTTGACAGAATATTTGCTAAACCATTACAGTAGCCAAATTGATGTATGTCATTTGCGTTACGCTAATGTGTACGGCCCTTATGACGATGATGACCATCACGTTATCCCTTATATGATAAATTGCATAGCAAATAGTATCCCCATTAATTTGTCCAAAAATTATAAAGAAGCCCGCCGCTCATTTTTGTACATGAGTGATTGCGCCATCGCTACACGACTTGCAATGACGCATATGAGAACAGGCACAAGCTACAATATCGGAAACCCGGAAGAAACAACTATAGAAAATCTATGGAACATTTGCTTAAAGGCCATGCAGGATTTGGGGATTTATTACAATCAACCGCTTACCTGCAATATGGAGCGTGCAGGCGACCCGACTCGCCGTGTCTTAGACATAAATCGTGCCCGTGACCATCTGGGTTACATTCCGGTCGTTATGCTCGAAGAGGGCATAGCAAAAACAGCAAAATGGATAGTAGGGCGTGCATAAATGGGAAAGGCGGCAGTAATATTATGTGCCGGTGTAGGAAGCAGAATGGGACTGCCTCCTGACATAAACAAATGTGCCGCTGCTTTTGGCGGATACAGTGCGGTTGGCCATACATTGTCATCCCTTTTATATGCAGGTGTCAGCAATTTTTATATAGTGGTAGGCCATGCAGAGGACTCTGTCCGAAATGCGTTATCAAATTATATCGGAAAGATTGACATAAAGTTTTGCATTAACAGTAGCTATGATTTTCATGGTTGCAATTATTCGCTTGCATGTGGAGTAATGGCGGTGGATGACAACTGCACAGGACTGATAGTAGCCGAAGGGGACTCTCTATTACACCCTGACTCATTCAAACAACTTGCCGAAGTAAAACAAAATGCGGCTTCACTAATACGCTCACCCGAGTATATTAATCCAAAACGTAGCGTTGTTGCCGCAGGTAAAAATAAAATCATAGAAAAATACCTGTATGACCAAAGCCATACAGGCATACTGCCTGCCCTTGACGACGAGGAGAGTATACTGGGTGAAAGTATGCAATTATGGTATTTTTCTGGAGAGCCATTAAAAAAACTAATTCGCAACTTGAATGAATATAAAAATCTCGCCAATAACAGCGAGATGCCAATGACAGAGTCCGGGGTTTACACAATTAACAATATTGAATTTCCGATTACTCCGGTGATGTCAAAACACCCTGATGACTGGTTAAACCTTAATACAAAAAAAGACATGGAAAGCGCGAGTGAGTTAAGATGGCTACAAAAATAATGATTATAGGCTTTGGGAGTACGGGCAAATATGTGCTGGACATGGCAACTAAAATGAATGTTTTTAAGGACTGCACATTCATCGTAGTTTCCAGGACATCCGAAGAAGAGGTCGAAAAAAGAATTAATATAACTCGTATATCTTCCGGCATTTTTGACTATTTTCCACGCATCAGCTATCATGAATGTGATATTAACAACTTGGTACAAATGAGTGAATTACTTTCTAACGAGGCACCCGACATAATTGCTTATACAGGCAGATACATGAAGGGTTTTAAATATGGTGAGTTTTCGTATCCAAATGAAATAGGCTATGGTGCCTGGACTCCGATGGCAGTTGTCTTGGTAGAAAAACTCATGAAAGCTGTAAAACAGTCAGGTATTTCTACTCGCGTAATAAACACGAGTTTTGGCGATGCAGTTTCTCCTGCTTTAGCTACAGTCGGACTTGCACCATATACCAGCGCAGGCAATCTCAATCATCTAATCCCACGAATAAAAATGGCATATGCAAATATAACAAACGAAAACTATGATGATATAGATGCAACCTTTGTAGGTGCTCATTATGCTAACACATATATCTCTAAAGAGGGGATTCCAAAAGGCTCACCTTACCTCCTAAACATATCCGGCAAATTAAAAAAGACCGTATCTGACGACGAAATATTTAAACATTGTGCGATACCTACCATATCCGGAGCAGAACGAAACTGGATGATAGCATCTGATGTGGTGATGCTTTTACGTTTGATGACAGATAAAAGCAGGGCAAAATTAAAAACACATGCACCCGGTCCGTTTGGTCTACCGGGGGGCTATCCGCTTTTATTCGAAAACGGAGAAATGCATGTTGATGAAATCCATTTTTCTATAGATGATATGAAAAAGGTAAATCACGGCAGTTTAGCTTGTGATGGTATAGAGGATATTAACGCAAACGGAATCGTATTTACTGATGATGTTATATATAAAATGAAAAAGGTGTTTGGCGTAGATTATCCCAAATCCATATCTGTAAACGATTGTGAGATGTTTTCTGTTAAAATTGCCGATACATTAAAGGGCGCAGGGAGAGTCTCTAAGTGAAAAAGCAACCAAGAGAAATAGTCATCTCCGGCGAAGATTTGCGAAAACTGCAAATGATAGAACTGGATATACTAAAAGAAGTAGACAGAGTTTGTCGCAAGCACGATATTAATTATTTTTTGATATACGGCACATTGCTTGGTGCAGTGAGGCATAAGGGATTTATCCCCTGGGACGACGACTTGGATATTGGTTTTTTGCGCAAAGACTACGAAAAATTTTGCAAAATATTCCAACATGAGGCAGATACATGTAAATACTTTATACAAACATGGAAAACCGATAAGCATTATTATTGGAACTATGGAAAAATAAGGAGACTGGATACAGAATATATACGCCTGGGTCAAGAACATATGAAATATGTGACAGGTATCTATATTGATATATTTCCATTTGATTATCTCCCACTTAGCAATAAAGCCAGCGATGATATAATCAAATATTATAATGATAACGTTAAACAAGGAAGCAGCACAGACAACTTGCTCCAGAGGGACAAGTGCTTTATCTCACAAAAGCAAATGAAGCCTACTATCATGCAGTCGCGCATATGTAAGCTTTTTAGAAAAGGTGCATGGTCTCATACCGGTAAATATCACGAAAAAAAATTTTGGTTGCGCATTCTGTATCATCTTATGTCATTAATACCGGGTAGGGTTTATGCTTCCATGCTGGAACACTGGTCTACTAAGTACAACAATGATACAAGATATGCAAAAAAACATTTGCACTCTTTTGGGTATGCCGACGCTCACCATGATGACCCCAGAGTCGATTTTTCGTCAGATATTTTTGAGGAATATATAGATATTGAGTTTGAAGGTTTTTATTTTAAGACGATAAAAGAATGGCATAAATTTTTAACTATACACTATGGCAATTATATGGAGCCACCACCTATAGAAAAAAGATGCGGTGTTGCACCCGCATCAAAAATCGATTTTGGATGACATAAATTTATTACCATAATGCACTGGAGGTAATCTTATAATGCGTAACTTATCAGTCGTTCCTATTTCAAATGCAATGGATTCCGTGATTGATGGAAACTCTTCTATCGCAGACAGGATATTTCACTTGCCGTGTGGAGGGATAGAGCAAAAGGGAGTCGATTCACTAGATGGTCTGCTTTTTGTAGTTAATGAGACCAGTCAATTAATCGGCACTTTAACGGCATCTGATTTTCACCAGTTAGACAACGTGTTATCCGTAAACATGAAAGTAAAAAACATCATGAATAAAAATTTTAAGTTTGTGACATCTGAAAACAGCGAAAGCCAAGCTGTTTCTATTTTTGATGCCCATAGTGGAATACATGCAGTCCCGGTTGTTGATGAAGAGGGAAGGATGGTTTCTGTTATTTGCAAAGCCAGTGATTACAAATTTACTGTGCCTTTTTCAAATGCAGACATAGAATCTGTGTTTGCCGGATATAAACTGTTAAACACATGGCATCACAGGGGATATTTGCGCAACTGGGGAGCCACATTGCCGGCCAGACGATTTGTGTTGGAAAGTATAATAAACAAGTGCGATGTTAATAGCAAAATACTGGATGTCGCTTGTGGCACAGGACTTATGAGTTTTTACTTAGCGGCAGCAGGATTTACAAATCTTTATGGTTTTGATATTGACGAAAATTTAATAAACGCAGGAAAAAATTTATCAGATATAAAAGGATATAACGTTGATTTTCAGATAGATGACGCATTTTTACCATCATGTGATATTTCGTCATTTGATGTTGTTATCATGTTGGGGTGGGTTTTTGCTAACTTCGATGGTAAGAACACACCAATTGATGAAGTTGCAAACAGCTTGTTTTCAACTTCGTACAAAATAAAGACAGGAGCTTATGTTTTTCTTGATTTATACGATGATTTATCCAACTTTAACGTATACAAAGAAGCCGCACATTTTCCAACCGTTAAATACGAAGATTTAAAACCTGTTTTTGAGAAACATGGATTTAAACTAGTGGACAAATGCTACGATTGTAGTACAGATGTTAAAGTTATATATCTTTTGAAAAAAACTTAAAATCTTTTATCTCACTGGAGGATGCAAAATGGCAGATGTTAAAGCTCACAGCTTTTTGCCTCAAATCGCAGATGATGTTTCAAACATAATTTCAAATTTTCCTGAAAAAAAAATAATATGGTTTGGATATGATTACACTCATTGGGTAGACGTTTTGCAAGCGGCACTTATAGAAAGAGGACAATGCCTCGACTACATCATTGATAACGATAAGGTAAAATGGGGTCGCTCATCTTGCAAGGGTACAATTGTGTCTCCACCAAAATATGTTTTAGATTTGCATAAAAACGATTCTGTTTTGATTGTTATGTCAAATCATAAGGAAGCGATAATTGAAGGTGTTAAAAAATATGGCTACCCACAGGAGCAAATAGTGGTCATGAAAACACCTTACGAATACACCGAAAAAGCCGAAGAAATATTTTATGACAGCATTAAAAACCTTAAACAGATGAATTTAAGAGATTTTCAGCTATGTGGACTTGAAATATTAAAGGAACTAAAATACTTTTGTGATAAACACAAGCTAAAATATTATTTATCCGGTGGCACATGCTATGGTGCAGCTCATTATAAGGGATTTATACCCTGGGATGACGATATTGATATTGATATGCCATATGATGATTTTATGTATTTAATCGAAAATTTTCCCAAGGGCGGAAGATACGAAATAATATTTTGGAAAACACATCCCGACTTTTATTATCCCTTTGCCCAAGTAGTCGACAATGCTACTATCACAGTCTATGGCAGCAACCCGATAAGCCTGTTGCAAGGTGCCTTTATTGACATTTTCCCTTTAACCGGAGCCCCTACATGTGCAGAGGAGTTTAAGTTTTTAAAGGAATACACATGCTACTTGGATTCCCAATGGAGATGGTACTACAACGCTAAAGGCGTACTAAACGAAACAATACCTGACATGAGACAAAACATATGGGATAAAAAATTTTTTATTAATTTTAATGATGCTAAAATGATTACTCAGCCGGTAGAAGGTGGGGGCGGTAATGAACTCTGGTGGATACCAAGCAGTGCATATGAATATGGCAATACTCTTGAATTTGAGGGCGAAAGGTTTTCTGCCATGATGGACTGGAACGCACTTGTACTTTCTCGATACCCTAACTGGAGACCATTGACAGAAAAGGAACAGTTGCTTTATGCACATCCGATAAAGGCATTTTGGAAATAATTAATTAGGGGTTTGATAAATATGGCCAAGCTTAATCACTGTAGCTTTGACGATTTCGTTAGCAGGCTTAACACTAAAAAACTCGCCTGTTTTGGCGCAGGTGTAAATCTGGGCGAGTTTATTAGCCAATATCAAGATTATGGAATCAAGGATAAAATCAACTGTATAATTGACAATTACAAAGGACGTTCAGACAACGAACTATATGACAAATCTATACCGATTATTTCTCTCAAAAAATTTATAAATAAACATAAAAACGAATATGTAATTGTAATAACAAGCTACCAATACGTTGATGATATTTTTGACCAGATTAATGGGTATAAAAGTCTCAATGATATTGATTGCTATTTTTACAAACTGTTTGAGCTGGATTCCGACATTGATATAAATAATAAAGACATCACGGATGTGATAAACCAAAATACAAATGCATCAATGTCTGGCAATAAAAGTGTCATTAAAATGGCTTACATTGCTAATTTCAAAAAAATGGATATATATTATTCAGGTGTTATAAAAAAGATTGACAACCAAATTTCTGCATTTAGCAAGTCGAGCATAAATGTCCTAAAATGTAGCGCGAAAAAACATCCATTGAACTCCTTGAACAGGAAAATCGGGTTTTTACCTTTTTGCTCTCAATGGAATTATACACAACTAATAGATAACTATGGCAACTACGACACATACTACATCAGATTTTTCTTTAACATTGACCGGCCATTTATTGCTTTTTGTAAAGAACTAAAAAAAATCAACCCTGCGGTAAAAATTATTTTGGAAATACCAACATACCCCTACGATGGAGAAAACGCTTTCAAGACTGTGAGCGATGCCTTAAAAGATAAAATTAATAGAAAAAGGCTATATAAATATGTAGACCGACTTGTAGTATTTACCGACCAAAAGGATATTTGGGGCATAAAAACTATCAATATTATCAATGGTGTAGATGTAGAAGGAACAAGAAAAAGGGTTGTGCATTTTGATAATGCTAAAATTTCAATAATTGCTGTTGCTAATTTTGAATTTTGGCATGGATATGATAGATTTATATGTGGATTGGGAGAATATTATAAACATGGTGGAAAAAGAAATATAATACTTCATCTGGTCGGCCCCGGAACACCAAATGTTAAAAAACTATATGACGATATTATCGACCGATATAACCTAAAAAATCATGTCATCATGCACGGAAAAAAAACCCACAACGACCTAGATGATGTGTATGACAAATGTAGTATTGCATTGGGGTCTTTAGGATTGCATAGGGTTGATAAGGATTTGAATACCAGCACTTTAAAAACAGGTGAATATACTGCAAAAGGACTGCCGGTGATGTCCTCCGGAAGAGTAGATATGTACGATAGAGATTATCCGTACTTTTTAAAATTAGTGGCAGATGAAACTCCGATTGATATAAATCAGGTGATAACTTTTTATGACAAAATTTATCACAGTGATGAGACTTATACCATAATAAACGACGAAATAAGGCAACTTGCAATGAAAACATGCGACATTTCTATCACGATGGAGCCTGTTATCGACTATATTAAAGGGGAGCGAGCTTAGATGCGTTATTATATTTTCGGCGCAGGCTTGTTTGGTATAAATTGCTATCACTTACTTAAACAAGACTATGATATTATTGCTTTTATTGATAACGATAAACACAAAATCGGGACAAGCATCATAGACAATAAAAGAGTTATTTCTGTTGACGAGCTGGCTCATTTAAAAGAAGAATATTTTGTTTTTATAACCGGAACATACGCACACGAAATGAGCAACCAATTAGAAGAAATGGGGATTACAAATTATTCGTTCTATCCATGCTATGAGTATATGCACGGTTATGAAAATAAGGAATTAGGACAAAGGCTGGACAAAGGCTGTAGAGTATTATTTAAAAAGATAAAATCATTAAATCCCGATACCCTAAACATCTCTGACTATAATAAAAAATATCTGCGTAGCAAGGGCTGGGCGCAAATTTTTGTATATGCCCGCATACTTTATACCGTACTAATGGAAAACCCAAACCCCGACACGATTTTGGATTATGGAGGAGGTACAGGGCTACTTTCTTTACTGGCATTGGAGCTTGGTATTCCGAACGTGTATTACAATGATATTTATGAAGTATCTGTGGACGATGCACGCGAAATTGCGACTGCTTGCGGCTATACCAGAGCGGGATATGTCGCGGGTGATATTGATAAGGTAATTGATTATTGCAGTAAACATAAAACAACTTTTGATGTTGTTGCATCTTATGATGTCCTAGAGCATATCTACGATTTGCGTACATTTTTTAATGACTTAAAAAAGACGCTGTCCCGCGATTTTGTTGTGTGCATGAAGACAGGAGCAAATACTTACAACAAAGAAATATATGATAATCTTGCTATTGGCCATTTGAAAATAGACAGCCTTAGCCGAAATCATGAGTATGGGCATAAGGAAAGAGATAGCCTTAACGCCTTCTTTGATATACGTTTACACATAATACATTGCCATATCAATGAGAATAATCTTTCAATTAACGAGATTGAGGCCATTGGCCTTGCATATACCACCAGGGGGTATATAAAAGAGGATATTTGCAATTGCGTAGAACTGTATGCAAAAACAGGTAAAGTCGACCCCCGTGATTTTATTGGAGCGTTCGAGTTTAACACATGTGACCCACTGACAGGCAACTGGCAAGAGCATATTATTGATTACGAAAAATTGACAAAAACATGTGAATCTTTAGGCTACAACACCAAGATATTGTTTGATGTAGATAAGAGTACCTCCATGACATTGCAACTTGTGTTAGCAAATAAGATGATTTTTTAAATGCTGAATTATCTATACATGAATTTATTTTGGGTTATAGGGGGACATTGATATGCAAACTGCATATATATTTGGCACAGGACAAATATCAAATCTTGCTTATGAACAATGCAAGGAAAAATATAAAATCCTAGGCTTTATAGACAATGATAATACTAAACACGGAAAAACACACCATGGATTACTAATAGAGCCACCATCAAAAAAGCTTGATTGCGTTGATGCAATTATAATAGGGAGTGCCGACGCAAATAAAGATGAGATGGAAATCCAGTTAGTAAATGATTTTGGCATCCCACCGGACCGTTTGATTGCTCCTATCCCGTCGCAACCTCTGGATTCATATACGTCTAAAAATCCTCCGGGATTATCTATAAGCTTAGGCTCTGACAAGTGTATAAACCGTTGCATTATTTGCCCTCAGCATTTGGGCGGAATTAATACGCAATTTTTATCACCTGATGTTTTAAAAAAGGTAGTGTCAGAAATACCAGAAGAGGAGTTTAACGTTACTTTAACCGGTTTTCTTGAACCCTTTCTTGCCCCTAATATAGTAGAATGCGCAAGAACAATAAAACAAATAAAGCCTAAGGCTAAAATAATGGTTAATACCGCCGGCTTAATTTATGATGAAGATTTTTTAGTGCAACTTTTTCCATATTTAAGCGTACTTAAAGTAAGTTTAAATACAATGACATCTGATGATTATGCATTTTTATCCGGTACAGGCAATGAGGGCAACTTTCACAAAGTAATGGATAATATTTTAAAATTCCAAAATTTGTCTATACAAAAATATCCTAACTTAAAAATAACTTTACAAATGATGAAATTTAAAAAATATAAGTACAAAGATTTAACACATTTTTTGGCACCCTTTAGGCAAAAGGGTGTAGCTGTGCATTATTGTGACGTTTACAATTGGGGAGGGGGGAACAACGACAGGAAGAAAATAACATCCGAGCTGCATAACCGGGAACTATTGCCTATGTTGCGGACTCCTCAAGGTGAACAATACCCCTGCCTTGCCTTATTTACATCTATACATTTGTTTGAAGATGGATACTACTATCCCTGCCCTCCTTCTATGAAACATGGGCAAGATGGCCGTGATTTTCCGATAGGTAATGCACTCACTATGTCTTTCTCCGAGGCATATCATGTTCTGCAAACGTATCAACAGATGCATTTGCAAAACGAATTTAACTGCCTTGACTGTGCCACCTGCAATGGCTGGACTATTCATAATAAAAATATTTTTGAAAATCACAAAAAGGGGTGCGCGTGTTGAATATAGAAATCACAAATCGTTGCAATGCAAACTGCCAGTTTTGTTATAGGCATGTAGTGATAGAAAGGAATAAACAAACAGACGTATCTTTTGATGATGCTGTCAAAATGATGGAGTATGCAAAAACATGGCGACACAGTGTTGGGTTAAAAGATGGTCATTTTTCTATAAGTGGTTATGGCGAGCCTTTATTGCATAAGGATGTTACCAACATCATAAACAAGGCCTGCACTATGTTCAAAGATGTAGTTTTTATTTCTAATGGTATAGCCTTGTCTAAAACAACTACAGATAAACTGCTCCAAACCGGCCTTTCTCGCATTGAGTTTTCTGTGACAGGTTTTTCGCATAACATCTATAATAAATATCAAGGTTTTGGTTCTGTTGATGATACATTAAGAAATAGAGTCTATGAAAACATAAGGCATTTAATAGAAAAAAGAAATGAAACAATGCATAAACTGTCTATCACAATACGATATATCTTAAACAAGGAAACAATGGGTGAACTACTTGACTTTATTAACCACTGGAGTGGTCTGGTTGATGATATTAAAATTACGCCTATGGTTAACTTCAATCAAAAATTTGACAAGATTAAATCCTTTGACGATACAATGACATATGAACAAAAATTTTTTAGGCCTTGCAATCTTTTTGAAATCAGTGGCCAGATATGTGCAAATGGTGACATCACCCCTTGTTGCTCTGCACCATCCGAGGTACTATATGTTGGAAATTATGCAAAACACACCCCCGATGAAATAATTAACTCAACAAAATATAAAGAGTTAAAGCGCGTACTGACAGAAACACTAGACTATGGGGTAGCACCCGAGATTTGCAAGATATGTCCAGTTGTGACCACAAAAGAAAGCGCGATATCATATTTATTTTATTCCAAAATGGAAGCATTTGATTCACAAAAGATCGACCATTTAAAGGGTGTTCCTGTTGTTTTTTTTGGACTAAGCGAAATGCTAGTTAATTTGATTGGCAAAATAAAGCTCTATAGCGACGCTGATTTATTTGATTTTGTAATTATTGACAACTATAAAGACAAGCTATTAATAAACCCTGCTGTTATCGCTAATGACTCTCCTGATAAATATAAAGTCTACAAGCCCACATCTGATATTCTCTCAAACAGAAAGATAATCGTATTTTCGGATTTGCATTTTGAAGATATTAATAACCAATTAGCGCAGTTGGGATTAGGGTGCGAATCATATAAGCATCTTTTAAAATAAACCCATGGAAGGACAAGCATAGATGACTTTTCCCGGAGAGCAAGATGTGAAAAACTATTTAAAACTGGACTCAACATTACCCGCCTCTTTTGACCCAAACAAAACAGATATGGCATACTATATCAAAAGATATAACACCAAACTCGAATATTATATAAACCGGATAGACAATCTTATGCTTTCGGGAGACAAAATTTTAGACGCAGGGTGTGGCTCGGGTGCTTGGTCTATTGCGTTGTCACAGCGTTATAAAAGTGTGGTAGCGCGGGATTTGAGCCAAGACGGTTTAGATGTATTTAATGCAGTAAAATCGCTAATGGGTATTAATAATATACAAACTGACAGAGGCGACTTAGAAAAATTGCCATACGATGACAACTCTTTTGATGATATATTTTGTTATAGCGTAATCATGTACTGCAATGTCCCGGATGTCTTATCGGAGTTTTTTCGAGTGCTAAAGCCCAGTGGACGAGTGTATCTATGCCTAAACAATGATGGCTACTATCATTACTTGATTAACGAGCGTGGTAAAAGAGAAAAAGACCAAGAAGAATACGGCAAAAAGACTTTATATAACACTTACATTAAGCGGTTTATGCAAAATCAAGACATCGAAATCAAAGCAAACATATCACAATACTGTGGTAGACAATGGCTTGCTACGCTGGATGAAGATTTGAAACTGCATAGTAAAAATGAGCCTATCTCCGTTTCCGGTTATGACACACGCGCCTACTCTTTTGCAGAGATGGAAGACCTTGCTGTACACGCGGGTTTTACAGACTTTAAAGCTCAGACAGAGGGAATGCTAATCACAAATGAGCAGGGTATTAAGCTGGAGCCTTTGTATCATGGTTATTACAATGACACTGTGACCGTTTGGGAATGCTTATTTAAGAAATCATAATAAATCGAGGTGTACAAATGTATAGCAACGATGACTTTGATACAATCGTTAATCTCCGAAAGGCTTGGTTTAATGCATATGCAGATACTAAAGAACGAAATAGAATATCTGACTTGATTGCTTGTATAGAATACAAAGATTATGATGAGGCACAAGTTGCAAAAATCAAAAGATACAAAATGCAGGCAATTGAATATGTAAAAATGAGGGTCATATTCCCTCACAAAAACATTAATCTAAAAGACTTTATAACAGAAGAAAAAATAGACTTATGCCATCAGAAAATTTTGTTTCTTCCAATAGATATTGCAAACTTTGGTCATACATTTGCTGACGCAATCAGGAAGTGCAATATAGAAGCCTATATGATTAGTTTTTGGGGTACACATAAGTTTAAATATGAGTCCGATTTAAGCAGATATTTGTTTTTCAATAATTATATCGAGACTTTAGAAATCATTGATTTTGTAGCGGAACTTATAGTAGAGTTTGATGTTTTTAATTTTTTCTTTTCCTATTCGTTGTTGCCTGATTTTGCGGATTTACCGATTTACAGAGAACTTGGAAAAAAAACAGTAATACATTACTTTGGCAGCGATATACGTTTGTACTCCGAAGCAGTAAAGGAAAATCATTATTTATCACTAGCCAAAGACACTTTTTATAAAAATCATACAGAAAATGAGAAAAAAATCCTTTCTAATTTAAAAAAATGCTCTTTTTATATAGACCAATGCATGGTAGGGGGAGCAGAGTTCAGGAGCATACTAACACGTTATTATAACAACTACTATGAGTACAAACAGCCCATTTCACTTGGAGAGTTTGAATGCTTTCACAAGACACAAAATGAAAAATTTTTGATTGTACACCCACCATCAAATCCCGCAATAAAAGGGACATCCATTATTTTAGAGGCAATTGATGAGTTGAAAAAGGAATATGATTTTGATTTTGTGTTTATACAAAACATGCCACGCAAAGAGGCATTAGCAATGTATAACAAGGCAGACTTGGTTATCGACCATATAATATACGGATGGTTTGGCATGGTAACTCTGGAGTCGATGGCACTGGGTACTCCTGTGATTATTCATATTGCAGATTGTTTTAAAGATTTTTTACATGAAGATAATCCCATAATAAATGCAAATCCATCAAATATTAAAGAAAAAATAGAGTGGGCTTTAAATAATAAAAATGAGCTGATAGAAATTGGAAAAAAGGGACGCAAGTATGTAGAAGAGCATCACGACTCAAACATAGTCACTCAATCTATTTTGGATGTATACGATAATATGAGCGTACACCCCCCAAAGCTCGACCCTGATACTACAAAAAGAAACAATCATGTGGATTTTGAAGGGATATACTACGGCCTATATGTGAAAAAAGAAAAAGGCAAATCAGTGGCCGATTACTTACAAAAGAACAGATACAATCGAGTAGCAATTTACGGCTTTGGCACTTGTGGGAGATTGTTGTATGATGAGTTGTCATCATCCGATATTGATGTAAAATATATCATAGACAGAAACATAACTCCGCACAAATCAAGCAGTGTAGAGTCAATGCTTGTCGCAAAAGAAGATATATCTATATGCAGTGATGTTGACCTTATTATATTAACCATCCCTTGTGATTTGGATGAAGTGGAGGGCTATATAAAAGATACCATAGGCATTAAAGTGTTAACGATATCCGAGTTGATATTATTGATATAGATTTTATAGGAGATGGCGTGATGCACAAGACTAATGAAAATGAAAGCAATTCAATGATTCATTTATGGAACATATTAAAAAAAGACGCAAGACTAAACGAACTTGTTTCGGAGATTGAAAACGCCATAGCGTGCTTCAAAGACGATGAACGCAATACGGACTTACGGAATAATGTTATTTTTCGTCAGTTTGCAGACAAGTTACTTACAGAAGAAGAGCGTGCTCATTACTACTCTTTGCCTGAAGGATGCCGAATGAGGGAAAACGCAAAAATACTGTATCTCGAAAATCTAAAATGCGGGGAATTTGTAAATATTAACGAAGGTGCTATTCTAGACGCAAGCGGAGGTCTTGAAATAGGAAGCCATACCAGCATTGGTAATGGGGTGTATGTGTGGACTCATACCACATATCAGGCTAATTTGGCAATGGCAAACCACATAAAAAGTCCTTTGAATACAAGGGCTCCTGTAAAAATAGGCAATGGTTGCTTCATTGCCGGCCCCTCTGTAATAAATCCGGGAGTTACGCTTGGTGACCGCACTGTTGTATTACCCATGAGTTACGTTTCAAAAAGCTTTAAAGGCAACTGCATTATTTCCGGAAATCCTGCCACAATACTATGGGAGATTGATTAAGATGAACCAAAATACTTTGTTTGAGCAGTTTAAAAAAAAGCTTTCAGAGGACTTTATTGCAGCAGGACTTATTGAGCAGATGGAGCTTATGCAAGAGAGATATGGGGAAGAATATTTACATCTTGCCACGAAAATTTTGTCTGTGTTGGAAAAACTGGGCTACAATGCATTCAACGTATGCCAAGCTTATCTTTATGACTACTTGAAACAAATGAGCAGATTCCTTAAAACAGGTACTTATGGAAATGCAGAATACGAAAAAATAAAAGAGACCATTTACAACAATGAAGATGTTATGATTAACACCTATATGCCCGGCCTTTTGCTTGCATATGCAAGTACATCAATTTTATATACAAAGTACCACCTTTTTAAAACACGATTTATTCCTCTAATAAATAATTGCCTTGCATATGGAGGGGTAGAAGTCGGATTTGGCGAAGGCTTCTACTTGTGGGAACTGAGCAACAATATCCCAAATGTTAAATTTTCCGGGTTTGATATAAGTGAACATGCTGTAAATTTTGCATTTAATCTACTTAGTTGTAATAACATACCGAAAAAAAATTACCAATTACAAACAGGAGATATCATGACAGGTTTACCTGTACCCGATAGTTTTTATAGTTTTGGGATTTTAGCAGAAGTAATTGAGCATGTTGAAAATCCACAAAATGCTATTAAGGAAATGCATCGAATAATCAAGGATGGCGGTTATTTATTCATTACTACAGTGATGGACAGCAATCATATGGATCACATAACGAACTTTGAAACACCCGAAGCTATTGATAGAATGCTTGAGGCTGCCGGCTTTTCAGTTATTGATAAATCAATATACCGCATACAAGATGACTTTCCTAAAACAAAGGACATATCTGTTGGGTTGGCATATGTATGTAGGTGTTAAAAATTTTATGATTCACTTTTAAGGGATGTTTGCAAATGAAAATACATCATATCGGGTATCTCGTTGATAGCATTGAATCAGCGTGGCCGGAATTTGAATTACTGGGATTTTCTAAAATTAGCGAAACTACAGAAGATGTTACTCGCAAAATTTATATTCTTTTTATTAAAAATGACAACTATGTAGTGGAACTCATCCAACCCGTCAGTGAACAGTCCCCTGTATTTAAACTAACGAGGAGATACAAAAATACTCCGTATCATATTTGTTATCAAGTTGAAAACTTGCAGTATGAAATAGAAAACCTGTTGAATAATGATGCAAGATATGCCATTTTACAGCCTCCGCAGAGTGCGCCTGCACTTGGCAATGGCAAGGTAGCTTTTTTGGTAAGCCCTAAAATTGGGCTTATAGAATTATATGAGGAGCAGGTGAATGCAGAACACATTTGTCCAACTTGCAAAAAATTGTAAAAAAGACATGTCGTCCTTTCCTGTTTACAAAATCGCTATGCTTGGTGATTGCTCGATGGAGCATTTGGCAACAGCTATTAAAGGACATGCATACGACTTTAATCTTGCGCTAGAGATACTTGATACAGGGTATAACAACATCCTTCCATGCATAATGCAAGCCGATTCTAACATGTACAAATTTTCACCTAATGCAGTACTAATTTATATGTGTGTTGAACAACTGTACATTGTTTGGTGTGCTACACCAGAAAATGAACGCATAACATTTGCAGTGTCAAATTTTAATAACATACAAACTATTTGGGCTCATATTTCGTCGCAATGTGTTGCCAATATTATACAATTTACATTTGCCGAGTACGATGATGCCGTTTTTGGAAACCGAGGTTGTGTTCAGCCGGAGGCTTTTGTTTATCAATTAAGAAAATTAAACATGTTATTGATAGAGGGAGGTCCGTCATATAAAAACGTTTTTTTAGTCGACCTTTTCGGGATTCAATCTCGGATTGGCCGTGATGCTATGCATGACTCTAAACTATATTTGGCTTCAAAAATTCCAATTGCCATTTCGGCTTTGCCAATAATAGCGTCAAGTGTTGTTAGTATATTGCTTGCACTAAATGGTAGAGTGAATAAGTGTATCGTGCTGGACTTAGATAATACCATTTGGGGTGGTGTTATCGGCGATGATGGGCTTTCAGGGATAGAAATTGGAGAACTAGGTATTGGCCAAGCGTTTTCATCTCTACAGTTATGGCTTAAAGAACTTAAAAATCGCGGTGTTCTTCTTGCCGTATGCAGTAAAAACAATGAGGATATTGCAAAAAAGGCGTTCGAAAAGCACAATGATATGATTTTGGCACTCGATGATTTTGCTGTATTTACAGCAAACTGGGAGGACAAGGTAACAAATATAAAGCGCATACAGCAAACGCTTAATATAGGGATGGATAGTATCGTGTTTATAGATGATTCTCCATTTGAAAGAAGTCTTGTTCGCTCTTTCTTGCCTGATATCATAGTTCCCGAGTTGCCAGATGACCCTGCGGAGTACCTTAATTATCTAAAAAAATTAAATCTGTTTGAAACCATATCATTTTCGAATGAGGACAAGAAACGCACAGAACAGTATCGAGCAGAAGCAGGACGCGAACTATTACGCATTGAATACACTGACTATGATGAATACTTAAAAGAACTTAAAATGACATCCTGTGCATTGCCTTTTGATGAATATCATGTGCCGAGAATTGCACAACTTACACAAAGGTCTAACCAGTTTAATTTGCGTACAGTGCGTTACACAGAATCGGATATTGATATAATAAAAAATGACACTGAATTAATCACATTTTACTTTATGCTTAAAGATAAATTGATGGATTATGGGCTGGTTAGTGTGGTAATATTAAAAAATCATGGTGACGGAATACTGTTCATAGATACTTGGTTAATGAGTTGCCGTGTATTAAAACGAGGCATGGAAGAATTTGTTATCAATAAAGTATTTGAAACAGCAAAACATCACAAATATAAAAAAGTGGTTGGTGAATACATTGAGACACAAAAAAACACCATGGTAAAAAACATATACGAGGATTTAGGATTTATTCGAAAAAAGAACAATTTTTTTACAGCTAATGTAGCTGAGTACAAGTACAATAAAACTTTTATAAAGGAGTACCAAAATGAAGAAGAATGAAGTTATAGATAAGTTGACTGTTGTTTTTCGTGACGTTTTTGATGACAACACTATGATGCTTACAGAAACGATGCTTTTCAAGGACATAGAAGGCTGGGACAGCTTGATGCATTTTACCCTCATCAGCGAAATTGAAAATGCATTTAATTGTAAATTTAAAATGAGCGATTTATTGAGAATAAAATGTGTAGGCGATATTATCAGTTCGATTTGCGGTGAAAGGAATGGTGGCTAAATGATGAAAAATAAAACAGTGTTTATAACAGGTGGAGCCGGTTTTTTGGGGGTACAACTCATAAATCGACTGATAGAAAATAATAAAATCGTTATCTATGACAATCTAACACGGGATTCCGTAAAATACACAAATATTTTGAAGCACAAAAATGTTACATTTATACAAGGCGATGTTCTCGACTTCGATAATATAAAAAAAAGTGTAGATGAACATAGTCCACAAGTTATTATCCACTTAGCAGCGGTTGTTGGGATTGATAATGTAATCGTAAACCCCATTCATACGATAGAGGTGGATTTTATCGGCACCTATAACCTACTAAAAGCATTAGAGTCTAATATATCAAGGGTAGAAAAATTTTTATATCTTTCAACCAGTGAAGTTTTTGGAGCTTTTGCATACAATGTAGACGAAATGCATACCACAAATCTTTCTCCCGTAGGTGAAGCACGGTGGACATATCAAATGAGCAAACTTGCAGGTGAACATCTTTTGAATGGCTATTATAAGGTGCATGGATTGCCTATTGTCCTTATACGTCCGTTTAATGTCTTTGGTGCAGGGCAAACAGGCTCTACTGCTGTAGGTACGTTCATTAAACAAGCATTAAAAAATGAAACGATAACAATATTTGGGACAGGCAACCAAATACGCTCTTGGTGCTATGTAGATGACTTTATGGATGGTGTAATGGCTTGTTTAGAAAAAGATGTAGCGGTCGGTGGTGTATTTAATATAGGCAACCCTGACAATACTTTGACAATCAAGTTTTTGGCGCAGATGATAGTCGGGTGGCTCGGTTCATCTTCTAAAATACAACATATACCTCAAACAGCTGCTGATGTCGAGCTTAGGATACCGTCTATAGAGAAGGCAGAAACACTACTCGGCTATAGCCCGACAATCTCGCTACACGAGGGTGTTTTGAAAATGGCAGATTGGTTTAAAAGCGTAAACATTAATGGTTAGGACTGTGCCGACATGAGACAAGTACCTGTATTTGCTCCGCATTTTGATATGTTAGAAAACGAGTTGATTGCAAAATGTTTGCAATCCGGCTGGGTAGCACAAGGACCCATGGTAGCCGAGTTTGAAAAGATGGTAGCCGACTATGAGGGTGTCAAACATGGGGTCGCAGTCACATCTTGCACAACTGCGATTCATCTGGCTTTGGTGGCAATGGGTCTGGAGAGCAAGCACGATGTTTTAATTCCTTCTTTTACTTTTATTGCTACAGCAAATGCTGTCGAGTACACAGGTGCCACAGCAGTTTTAGTAGATGTAAGGACAGACACCTATTGTATTGATACCGTTTTTTTAGAAAAATACATTGATGAGCGATATGTAAAAAACGCTAATGTTTGGGTTAATCGCAAAACAGGCAAAGAGCTATGGGGAGTAATACCCGTAGGACTTTTTGGCATTTGCGCAGATATTCACGAAGTGAACAGGATAGCAAAACAATATAACATACATGTATTGGAGGATAATGCGTGCGCTCTAGGGGCTAATATAGACGGAGTACACGAAGGTGGTTTTGGAAACCCTACATGTCTTAGCTTTCATGCCAGAAAATCCATTACCACAGGCGAGGGTGGTATGGTATTGACAAATGATACTGACTTGGCCAATACAATACGCAAACTACGTACTCATGGTGCTTCTGTTTCTGCGACAGAAAGACATGCCGGACGTGGTTTTTTAATGCCCAACTTTGATGAGCTTGGTTATAATTACCGCATGACAGATGTGCAAGGTGCCATGGGGGTCGCACAAATGCGTAAGTATAATACGATACTGGAAAAAAAGCGGGCTGTAGCAAAAAGATATGATGACATGCTAACGGCTGTACCTTTTTTGCAAATACCTACAACGCCGAGCAGACAATCTCATACCTACCAATCATACGTATGTATGGTTGATTATGTGGCTATGGGATGCAAGACGATAGAAGAGGGCAATTTGCTTCGCAATAAGCTGATGGCGTTTTTAGAAGATAATGGAGTAAGTACAAGGCAAGGAACACATGCTGTACACATGCTGGGTTACTACCGTAACAGATATGGTTATAAACCTAACGAGCTCCCGGGGGCTTATGCATGTGATAAGTTGAGCATTGCCATTCCTCTGTATGCTGACCTATCTACTTCTGACCAGGATTATGTCATAGAAACACTTAAATCCGGTATTTGACTATGGATTTTAGCAAAAAAATATTTCTTACATTTGATGTAGATTGGGCAATTGATAGTGTAATGACTTTTACCTATGATATATTAGGAAAGCAAAAGGTAAAGGCGACGTTTTTTACTACACATGATTCTCTGTTTTTTGATACGTTGCGCAATGATAAAAATATCGAAATCGGATTGCACCCAAACTTTAACCCCCTACTCGATGGCTCCACAAGTGGAAAAGGCTTCGGGCAGATAATTGATGATTTGTTAAAAATAGCACCTAGTGCTGTGTCCTACAGGTCTCATTGTTTGGTACAGGGGTCTACTATATCTAAGTATGTTTCAAAACATTTAAAATATGACGCTAATTGCTTTATACCACATACGGCAAATATGACATTGCGTCCATTTACAAATCACTGCGGCATGTTAGTTGTTCCATATTTTTTTGAAGATAATGCGGCATTTTCCGGAGAAGGATTCAAGCCTGTGTCAGAATATATGACAGACAAGGATTCGTTAAAAATCTTTAGTTTTCACCCCATACATGTTTTCCTTAACACCGAAAACATACAAAGATACGAACATGCAAAACCGCATTATAAAGACCTTGCGTCCTTACAGGCGCATGTAAACAAAATAGGATATGGAACAATGAATTTTTTAGAGGATATTATTGAGTTTGGCAAAAACAAAGGGTTTGAGTTTTTAAACATACGTGATATAAGGTTGGGATGACGCAGGTGGAAAATTATTATGTACACGAAAGCAGCTATATAGACGAAAATGTATCCATAGGCGAAGGCACAAAAATATGGCATTTTTGTCATATTTCCAGCGGGGCTATTATAGGTAAAGGTTGCACCATCGGGCAAAATGTATATATAGGTGCGGACGTACAAATAGGTAATGGCTGTAAGATACAAAACAATGTATCTGTATACACCGGGGTTGTGTTGGAGGATTATGTTTTTTGCGGACCGTCTTGCGTTTTTACAAATGACATTACACCCAGAAGCAAATTTCCTAAAGGTAAAGAGGCTTTTCTTATAACATTGGTCAAAGAAGGAGCGACGATAGGAGCAAATGCCACAATCGTCTGTGGAAATACTATAGGCAAAAGTGCAATGATTGCCGCCGGATGTGTTGTTACTCGTGATGTTGATGACTACGCGCTTATGATAGGTACGCCGGCAAGACAACATGGATGGGTGTGCGAATGCGGATTGCCTCTTTCTACAAAAGGGCTTGTATGTACGTCTTGCAATCATAGACTTTAGTTTCAAATAATATTAGGATGGGGCGTTAAACATGGTAGCCGATTTATTAAGAAAAATAGATGCACACGAAATCCGCGTCGGTGTCGTTGGGCTTGGCTATGTTGGACTACCGCTGGCTGTAGAAAAAGCAAAAGCAGGGTTTACAACAATTGGATTTGATATACAAGCAAAAAAAGTTGACATGGTAAACCGTGGCGAAAACTACATCGGGGATGTGGTCGATAAGGAGCTTTCTGATATTGTAAAAAAGAAAATGCTTTCGGCGACTTCGGATTTTTCTTTTATAAAGGACATGGATTTTGTTGCAATATGCGTACCTACACCTTTGGACAAGTATCAACAACCCGATGTGCGATATATAAAGTCTAGCGTTACAGAAATTTCAAAATATATAAAAAAAGGTGTCATGATTGTGCTGGAGTCAACTACATATCCCGGCACCACCGAGGAGCTTATTAAGCCATTGTTAGAAGAAGGTAGTGGCTTGGTTTGTGGTGAGGATTTTTTTCTTGGGTTTTCACCGGAGCGCGTAGACCCCGGCAACCTTGTATATAAGATACAAAACACTCCCAAAGTCGTGGGGGCGATAGGTGCAGATGCCCTAAAAGTTATTTCTCATATGTATCGCGCAGTGCTGGGGAGTGATGTTTTTGAAGCAAGCAGTCCTGCGGTTGCAGAAATGGAAAAAATACTTGAAAACACATATCGTAATGTAAACATAGCCTTGGCAAACGAAATGGCTATGCTTTGTGACAAGATGGGTATTAATGTTTGGGAAGTAATAGATGCCGCTAAAACCAAGCCTTATGGTTTCCAAGCATTTTATCCCGGGTGTGGACCGGGAGGACATTGCATCCCCCTTGACCCATTTTATTTAAGCTGGAAAGCGCGAGAATATGGCTTCCATACATCCTTAATAGAAACATCCGCCATGATAAATGACCGTATGCCGGAGTATGTAGTTGAGAGAGCGGCACGGATACTTAATCGCACGAAAAAACCCTTAAACGGCTCAAGGGTTTTGGTGCTTGGTGCGGCTTATAAACAGGATATAGACGATTATCGCGAGAGTCGCGCATTAGATGTGATTAAACTCTTAGAAGAGTCAGGTGCTGATGTAAACTACCATGACCCCTATGTAAAAACATACACATATAAAGGCGTAACCAAAAAGAGCGTAGCTTGTAATGCAACAGGATATGATTTAGTTATTATTGCAACATCCCACACTAATGTTGATTATAATGCGATTTCTATTACAAAAGTACCCATTTTAGATACTAAAAACGCAATGAAGGACATAAACGATAGGGATAATATCGAACTTTTGTAAGAGGAGTGGTCGGTTTGACATATGCTTTAATCGGGTGCGGAAGGATTGCGCGCCACCACATAGATGCCGTTTTAGCAAACAATCTTAACATAATCGCGTTATGTGATGTAGATACAAAAAATGCACATACATTGGCTGAGATGAGTAACATTAATCCCTCTTTTTTCACAGACTATATGGATATGCTAAACTCCTGCAAGCCGGATTTAGTAGCCATAGCAACGCCTAGTGGCAATCATACAAAAATTGCCTTAGACTGCATAGCCATGGGCGCGAATGTGCTTATAGAAAAGCCCGTTTCACTCTCTATCGAAGATGCAGATGAAATCATAAAAGCGGCAAAAGAAAAAGGGGTTGTGGTGGGGGCTTGCCACCAAAACCGCTTTAATCGCTCTGTACAAAAATTAAAAGAAGCAGTGGATACAGGGCGTTTTGGACAAATCTTTCATATTACGGCAAACATCCGTTGGAACAGAAATAAAAACTACTATGACCAAGCAAAATGGAGAGGCACATGGGCGCAAGACGGCGGTTGCCTTATGAATCAATGTATACACAATATCGACTTGTTGCGCTGGATAATGGGAAGTGAAGCTATAGAGGTTTTTTCATATACAAAAAATTTTTGCCATCCCTACATTGAAGCAGAAGATTTTGGTGTTGGGGTTGTTAAATTTGCAAATGGGGGCATTGGCATAATCGAAGGCACTGTAAATGTTTTCCCTAAAAATCTTGAAGAAACACTATATGTCTTTGGCGAACGTGGCACTGTCAAGCTGGGTGGAGCTTCTGTAAACCGTATCGACGAGTGGATTTTTGAGGATGGGCTTGATTGCTTAGACGATGTCAGGAGAGAATTTTCTGAGACTCCGCCAGATGTATATGGATTTGGTCATACCCCACTCTACAGGGATTTAATTAATGCAATCAAATACAAATCAGAGCCAAGTGTAACAGCCCTGGAAGGCAAAAAAAGCATGGAGCTGATACTTGCTATGTACGAGTCTTCTTTTGAAGGCAAACCCATACAACTTCCACTAAAAAACGTTTCTACTTTAAACTATATAGGAGGGCATCATGCAGTTTAGGGACTTAAATCTGCAATATAATGCATTAAAAAAAGAATTAGATACTGCTATTAATAAGGTACTTGGTAGCGGAGCTTTTATATTAGGCTCGCAAGTAAGGGAGCTGGAAGAAAAACTTGCCGATTATATCGGAGTTAAACATTGTATCACTTGTGCAAATGGTACCGACGCACTGTCCCTTGTACTCATGGCATGGGGGATTGGCAAGGGCGATGCAGTGTTTGTACCTAACTTTACCTATGTGGCTACTGCATCAGCAGTATCTGTACTCGGTGCTACTCCTGTTTTCGTTGACATTGACAAAGAGACATATAATATGTCCACGTCTGCACTGGAATCTTCGATAGAAAAAATAGTTTGCGAAGGTACGCTTTCTCCTAAGGTTATTATCCCCGTAGATTTATTTGGATTGCCCGCGGATTATGATGAGATAAAAATAATAGCCGAAAAGCATGGCCTTTTTATATTAGAGGACGGAGCCCAAGGCTTTGGGGGGGAATACAAAGGAAAAAAAGCTTGCTCCTTCGGCAATGCGGCGACGACATCTTTTTTTCCTGCAAAACCTCTTGGCTGTTATGGTGACGGTGGAGCGATATTCACAAACGACGATGAATTATGTACTACACTTAAAATGCTAAGGGTAAATGGCGCGTCTCCAGAAAACAAATATGATAATAAAATAGTCGGCATAAACTCTCGCCTGGATACTATCCAAGCAGCAATACTTCTCGTTAAACTCGATGCATTTATAAAATACGAGCTAGACACAGTCAATCACATTGCCACTCGCTACACAACTAATCTTTCAAACAAAGTAGTGACACCTTTTATACCTGATGGTTATTTTTCTTCTTGGGCGCAATATACTATACGTCTCCCTGACAAAAACATACGCGATATAGTGAAAGCAAGATTGCACAAAAAAAATATCCCTACTATGGTTTATTACCCAAAACCTCTACACAAACAGGAAGCATTTGCAGGCTCTGCACAATCCGCTTTTCCAAATTCGATTGCCGCAACAGAGCAGGTTTTGTCTCTTCCTATGCATCCTTATTTAAAAGAAGATGATATAGACCTAATTTGCGAGTTGCTCCATCTCTTCCTTGACCTGTGACACAAGAAGCCAAATTATATCTTTCATGTTAGGGTTTATTGTAAGAGCGGTACTCAGATTGCGCATATAGTTGAGGGTATCGCCGAGGTCTTTTAGCTGATAAGCTGTGCCGACACAAAAGACAAAGGCATCGTTTTCGGATAGGTTGGTTACATTTTGGGCGGAGTAGATTTCGGGTTTGTACACCATGCTCAGATATAGATGGTTGAGTCGCATTGTCATCTCAAAAAATGCGATTTTTTCATTTTCTGACAAGGTGTTTTTTGTTTTTTCAAAGGCTATGCTCGAAAGCCCTGACAAGAGCCTGTTAATTTTGATGGAGTAAGCATCCCATCTACCCATTTCTATAAATCTTTGGAGTATCCCATGGCTATCTGTGTTAGAGCTAATAATCCGCGACATTAACCTTGTAGACTTTGTAATCAGCATGTTTTCTGCAAAGTTTGAAAAGTTTGTAAGCCATTTCATAGCAAATAAAATCACGTCGCCATAGTGATGAGTAAAAGACTTGTCCGACTTTAAAAAGTAATCAAGGCATTCCAAATATTTAAACATGCCTCCGTCATTTATAGTGGTTGCATCTGCGTTACGCAACAAATGCAATCGCAAATAGTCGTCATTTTTGTTGAGCGATTTTGTATCTGACAAAGTTTTGGCTATTTCCTTTTTATCTTCAAAATTATCACAGTAGTTTTCTATTATTGTTTGGATGTTGTGATAGTGGTCAGACTCTGCGCCACATTTTTGTGCATATGAGTAAAGGGCAGGTACGTCATGCCAGCTACCGCGCTCCTTGCAAACCTTCATATATAAGTCGAAAACATTTATGTCACCGCACTCTTGGGCATATTTGAGTGCCGTATCAAAGTCTCCGCCCAGTGTAGCAGAATATACCAATGTCTCCGCGTGGACAGAGAAGTCCTCTAAATGAGTCCATGGTATAGAGCAAAAACTGGACAGCTCTTCTTTTAACTTGCCTTGTTGGTTTAGTTTAAAGTATTTTATTGCTTCTTTTGCAACGGATGATGCATTTGCATAGTCGCTCTTCATCATAAGAGAGTTTGCATAATAATAATGAATGTGTACGAGGGTGATGGAGTTATACTCTATCTTTTTTAAATATTTTTTTGCAAAATTTATTACACTCGAATAGTCTTTTAAGGCGTAATAGCCTTGCATAAGCATAAAGTTAAACACATGATAGGCTATAGAGCCTTTGTCCTTATCACCAAGCACCTTTAACCCTTCCAGAGAGTATTCTATGGATTTAATGGTATCGGAGCCTTGATAGTTTTGCGCAAGTAGTATGATTGTCCTTGCATTTGTAGGGTCTTGTTCTAACTCCTCCAGCAACAATGCGGCATAGCTCTCTTGCTTTTGCCGTTTCTTTTTTTCCCCTTCTTCGCCTACAAAATAATAGCCATAGTGGTCTGCAATACTCTGCAAGGCTTTTTGCGGGGATTTGGCTTCAATTGATTCATGCACCGCACCTACAAAATGCGTGTCTTTTTCCATCTCAAATAAGCGAACAGGGGCAAAAAGACCAAATGTTGTATCGTCAAAAATATTGCGCCAACGATAGCTGGCACTCTTATATTTTTTATACTCTCCACTGTTAAAAAATGAAATAAGGTCGGACACATCAGTAAACATTTCGTCAGCATCCACATACATAAACCATTTACCCTTAGCTTTTTTTACGGTATGGTTGCGCGCCCAAGAAAAATCATTGCGCCACTCAATGGTATGCACATTGTCTGTAAATTCTTTTGCGATTTCTACCGTTGTGTCTGTAGAGCCTGTATCATAAATAATCAGCTCACTATGCACAGCGTCTAAAATGGGCTTTATGCCGGCAAGGCAGTCACGCAGATGGTTTTCTTCATTTTTTACAATCATACCTATAGAAAGTAACACTTTATCTGCCCCTTTTACTATGCTTGCTTTTCAAGTTCTTCCTTTGCTTTCTCTACTAAAAGCCACACCATATCCTTCATATCCGGGTTGATGGTGAGTGCAGAACGCAGGTTGCGCATATAGCTCAACATGTCTCCGAGGTCTTTTTGCTGATATGCTGTGCCTACACAAAAAACGAAGGCATCATTTTCTGACAGAGACATTACATTTTGTGCAGAATATGCCTCGGCTCTGTACACCATACCAAGGTATCTGTGATTTAGACGTATCATCATCTCGAAAAGTCTGATTTTTTCGTCATCCGACAATGTATTTTTTTCTTTTTCGAAGGCAATGACAGCGAGGTTTGACATAAGCCTGTTAAGCTTAACAGACAAATTATCCCATTGACCCATATCAATAAATTTTTGTAATACGACATGGCTGTTTTCGTTTGTAAAAATCAGAGCACGGACTAATCCCGTCGAATCCGTAATCTTCATGTTTTTTGCAAATTTAGAAAAATCTCTGGTCAGCTTCATGGCATAGAAGATTGCATCGCCATAATGATGAGAAAAGGACTTGTCCGACCTTAGGAAATAATCAAGGCTTGTCGTGACCCCATCTGCCGCACGCAACAAATGCAAATGCATGTAGTCGTCGTCTGCGTTTTGAAGTGACTTAGCTTCTGCCATGGCCTGTGATATATGTTTTTTAATCTCGTGGTCATTATTCATGCTCTCTATGGCGGTGATGATATTGTGATAGTTGTCAGAGCCATAGCCCGATTTAACCGCATATGAATACAGGGCCGGTATGTCGCTCCAACACTCACGCTCTATGCAGTCCTGCATATACAGTGAAAAGACATCAACTGTATCATCCTCACACTGAGGCAGATATTCCAGTGCGGTATCAAAGTCACAAGCCAGAGTGGCCGCCAGCACCAGGGTTTTTGTATGTTTTGTGCGTTTGTTCAAAATATCGCTCGGCATTACATGATAACTGGCGATTTCGGTATCAAGCTTGCCCTGTTGGTTTAAGTCAAAATACTTTATTGTTTCTTTTGATATTTTTACTGCATCTTTGTGTTTCCCAAGCGTTGTGCAAGCGTTAGCATAGTGATGGTATATGATAACCAGAGCTTGGTGCATGTATTGTACATCTTTTAAATATTTTTTTGACGCAGTTATCGTTTCCTTGTACATTTTATTTGAATAATAATTTCTGATTAGCATGGTATTAAAAACATGATAAAATATGTTTTCCTGATTGTCACCCAAAATTTTGATGCCCTTTTTAATAAACTCGCGGGATTTAACAGGGTCGCGATTGCCGTAGTCCTGGGCGATGAGTCCGATTGTACGCGGGTTTTTTGGGTCATCCTTGTGCATATCGAGCAAGAGTTTCATATTACGCTCGAATTTTTCTCTTGATTTTTTGCCACCTTCTAAGCCGGAATAATCGTAACCATGGTGGTCGGCTATACTCTCCAAGTGCTTCATCGGGAGTTTGTTATTTATTACTTCATGGATTTTGCCTTCAAAGCGAATGCCTTTTTCCATCTCATATAGGCGGAGGGGACGAAAATCAGCAGTCCTGCCATTGCCGATTATATTACGCCAACGATAGCTCGCACATTTATAATTTTTATATTCACCTGTATTAAAAAAGGAAATCAGGTCGGTAACGTCAGTAAACACCTCATCTGCGTCTACATACATAAACCACTCACCCTTGGACTTTTCCAATGTGTGGTTACGCGCCCACGAAAAATCATCACGCCATTCTATAGAATGCACATGCTCGGTAAACTCTTTTGCGATTTGTACAGTCGCATCTGTAGAGCCTGTATCACAAATAATCAGCTCACTATGTACTGCATCCATAATGGGTTTTATGCTTTTTAGGCACGCACGCAGGTACTTCTCCTCGTTTTTGACTATCATACCAATAGAAAGTAGCATGGTATCCCCCCTGCGGATTAATCGAAAATCATTCTAACACAAAAAACCACCCATGTGAAGCTATTTGGGGTGGTTTCCTGTGGCAAGTCCTGCCATGACTGCATCCATATCCGCGATAGATATTAAATTTGTTGAAACATATGACAGTATAAGAGGGTTAAGTTTTCCGCTTTCTTTTAAGTTGATGTATTCCTTGGTTTTATTGCCTGCGGCTATGGCCTCGTCATTCCTTTTTAGATAGATGAGGGACATCGTTTCGATACATTTTATATCAGGGGCATTTGCATAGACTATGGAGGTGGTGTCAAAATACTCCTTGGATAACCTTGCCACTGTTTCATAGTCCTTCATAAAATAATATTCATAAATAAGGCGATGCATACATGCATGATAATATGGGTCATTTGTTTTTTTGTCATAGAGGTCTGCACCCAGCTTATAATACTTTATGGCATCATCATTTCTGCCCAAACCCGTATACTCTTGACCCAAGTGAATAATCAGCCTTGCGTCATGCGGGCTATTCTTATACATCTCCAACATACTCGTAAGATTACGTTCGGATTTTGCAAGCTTTGCTTCTTCCGATTCGAAATAATATCCATAGTGGAGAAGCGAGCTTTTTAATGATTTTGTATGGGTAAACTGCTTGCTCACATACTCTGCACCGGTTAAGTTTTCATGGATTTTGCCGGTCCAGCGCAAATCCTTTGACCGCTTAAAGAGCTTTCTTGTATTGATGATTTGATACTCGTTTGTGTTTTTAGTAGCCACATTTTTTTGTATTATTGTTGCACACACAAAATTTTTATATTCCCCTGATTGAAAAAATTTAATTATGTCACTTACATCCTCGTATATTTCGTCAGCGTCCACATACATATACCATTTGCCTCTTGCTCTTTCCAAGGTTTTGTTGCGGGCATGTGCAAAATCGTTTTCCCACTTTGTTTCCAACACCTTGGACGTAAATTCTTTTGCAATAGAAACAGTACTGTCAGTACTGCCTGTGTCATTGATTATAAGCTCTGCGTCTATGCTGTCGAGTATAGGTTTGATTGCCTCCAGGCAGTCGCGCAGACGCTTTTCTTCGTTTTTTACAATCATGCTGATGGTAAGTAACATGTAACCCACATCCTATGTTTTAATTTAATTTTAAGAAAACATGGCATATACTTTTTCTGCCAACTGCAAGGCTTCCATGGATTGTGCCTCTGTCAATTCAAAATAAGATACAGTCGTCTTGGCTTGTGTAATGTCATCAACATATAATCGCTTGCCTTGCCGTGTTTTTCTATATATGATTTCAAGCATTTTTCTACCGCTTGCTCGCTAAACCTTCCACTTGCACAGTAATCGTCTACATCATGCATATGTTTTGCACGCATTAAATCCTTTTGCGCAATATAAAGATAGCTACCTATCTCCGCCATAACAACACCCACTTTTCGCCATTATATTATCCGACGCATAAAAAAACAACCCCGGATTTCTCCGAGGTTGTTCTCTTTTATACAACTTGGTTTGGCTAATATTAGCGAAGAAGTTGTAGAAGGTTTTGAGGCATTTGGTTTGCTTGAGAAAGCATAGATACAGAAGCTTGTTGAAGAACGTTTGACATTGTAAATCTCATCATTTCGCGAGCAACGTCTGCGTTTCTTACGCGGCTTTCTGAATCTTGCAGGTTTTCACTAGAGATATCCAAGCTTCTCATGGTGAAGTCCATACGGTTTTGTACAGCACCGAGGTTAGCACGTACACGGCTGATGTCGTCGATAGAAGCGTCTACCGCACCGATGAAGCCTGTGATACGAACACCGCTACCGATACCGCTACCGCTTGCAGCTGCTGCCATTGCGGGAGCAAGAGAAGATACTGTCCAACCTGCACCTGCCACTGCGCGAGATACTGTCTCGAAGTCGAAGTTAATACCTTGAGAAGAGTTTGCGCCTACTTGGAAGAATGCAATGTTGTCACCGCTGGAATCAGAGTTTACAAATTGACGTACTTGTGTTTGTACAGAGTTGAATGCTTCGCGGATGATGTTACCACCAATGTTGGTTTGGAGTGAGTTGATAGCTGTGTTGATTTCGCCAAGGCGAGAATTCAATGCAGCAAGAACTTGAGCTTGAGACTCACTTCCGGCAGCCCATGTAGCTTCTGTGAAGTCAAGACCACTTAACCATGTCTCAATGTCAGAAGCTTCCAATCCTTCAAGACCGCCTACTTGTGGCAAGCAACCATGGTTAGCCATAACCTCGTCAATGTCTCTGTTAGCGCGTGCGAGGATGGTAACAATCGCACCTCTTGCAGCTGTGCTTGTAGCATCGAGAGCAGATACAGCGTCAATCGCAGCGAGTGTTGTTTCGCGCATTTCGTTGAGTGTAGCAGCTGTGATTTCAACAATACGACCGGAAATAACCATGTCACCTGTAGCTTCAACTACAGATTCAGGGTCAATCGCGGGACCCATAGCAAGTACGCGGTTTGTGTTAAACTCTACGCGGTTTTGCATGGAGAGGATTTCTGTGCCGAGCTGGCTGATTTCTTGCATAATCAGACCACGTTGGTCTTGTGTGTTTGTGTCGTTAGAAGCTTGAACCATAAGCTCGCGTACACGTTGAAGCATGTTACCGATTTCTTCAAGACCGCCCTCTGTTGTAAGAAGCATAGATTGACCGTCTTGTGCGTTGCGGCTTGCTTGGTCAAGGCCGCGGATTTGGGCGCGCATGTTTTCAGAGATTGCAAGCCCTGCAGCGTCGTCTGCTGCACTGTTGATGCGGAAACCGCTAGAAAGACGGTTTGTCGCTCTTTGTTGGTCCATACCAACGTTTTTCATGTTTCTGTGCGCGTTGAGCGCGAAGATGTTTGTTCTTACCACCATGTTTGACATAATTTTACCTCCTTGGTTTATGGCAATGTCGCGCCATGTTATTTCCCCACTTCCTGTGGGTCAGTCATTAAGACCGGGAGATGTGTATGGCTACACGCCTTCCGCTACTAACGACTCTCTTGTCTTGATAAGTATATCGGCATAGAAATTATTTACTTAATAGTTTTTTTTAAATAATCAAAAATCATCTTCTTGTTCAACCAGCTGTTCAACATACGCAATATCTTCTTTGCTCATGCCTGCTTTTGCACGGCTGATTAGGCGGCTTAGACCTTTAAAACTCACACCTTCATTAGCCTTTTTGAACATAAGCAAGTCAAAAAGTCTTTCTTTTTGGATGACTTGTATCTCCAACAGGTTTGGCATTTAGACCACCTCGTGAGTAACATTATAGCATCATGTAAATATAATGCAATATGGAATATTTTTCCCTTTGCGGAATACTTTCCGCATCTTGTGACTATATTTAGAGGTAGGGAGTGATTTTTATGACTGCAATTTTGACTATGAAAAAGGAAAAGAGGCTCCGCAAGCGGCTTACTAAGGAGGATATTGAAATAGTAGCGGCTTTGGAAGCATTGCAAAATGACATGGAATTTTTAAATAATTGTTTTGACCATGCTACCGACCCTGTTTTGGTGGACAGCCTTGTGTATGAGATAAAGGCGGCTAATTTGAAATATCAATACTACTTAAATATGTGCAAAGAAAAAGGTATAGTCCATGGGAATATACCTCGGAGGTAGTGATATGGTTTGGATTTTTGTTGCGTTGGGCTTTTTTGCTTTTTTGTTTTATACACGCCAGTTTAGGTGGCTTGGCAGGGTCGTAAAAAACTCTGCGCTGGGCGTGGCAGGGATTTTGGCTTTTAATTTTTTGCTTAGTGGTTACGGGATTGCTGTAGGGATAAATGTGGTTACGGTGTTGGTGGTGGGATTGTTGGGTGTGCCGGGGATTTTGATGCTGTATGCTACACGGCTGATATTGTAGCCCTGCTCCCGGGTTTTGTTATGGGGAGACCCTGTTTACATAGAGGGCATTCTTCGGGGGCGTAGGATACTATTTCTTTTGTGAGGGCGGATACTATTTTTGTGCCAAAATCTGCTTTGCCGCCGCTACGGTTTAGGATTAGCCCAACGCCTACGATTTCCGCGCCTTTTTCTTTTGCGATTTTAAGGATTTCTACTACTGTGCCGCCTGTGGTTACGACATCTTCTGCTACTACCACACGCGCACCCTGTGGGATTTCGAAGCCACGACGCAGGGTCATCACACCCTCTTCTCGCTCTGCAAAAATGCTTTTCGCGCCCAATGCACGAGAAAGCTCGTAGCCCCACACTATTCCGCCTATGGCGGGCGCAAGCACTATGTCTACCTTTTCTCCTGCAAAACCCTCGGCTACGATTTTGGCCAGCTCCTCTGTGTACTCGGGAAATTGCAAGACGCGAGCGCATTGCATATACTGCTCGCCATGGCGACCCGATGTGTATAAAAAGTGTCCGCTCAGCAACGCATCTGCCTTTGTCAAAACCTCTTCTGCTCTGGTCATACGATAATCCCCTTTATCTCATCAAGATTTTTTATGTTTTCTCTTTGCATATAGTCGATAATACCGTCAAGCATCTCTGTGGTGGCTTTTGGGTTTGTAAAATTTGCGGTGCCTACGGATACCGCTGTCGCACCCGCCATTATAAATTCTATTGCATCCTCCCATGTGGACGCACCTCCCGTACCAATTATGGGGAGTGATGTAACCTTTGACACTTGGTAGACCATGCGGACGGCGACGGGCTTTATTGCAGGGCCCGAAAGACCGCCTATTTTGTTGCCCAATACGGGCTTTTTTTTGTGTATGTCTATTTTCATGCCGAGGAGGGTGTTGATGAGGCATAGCGCGTCTGCGCCGCCCGCTTCTGCGGCTTTGGCTATGGCGGTGATGTCTGTTACATTTGGGCTTAGTTTGACAATAAGCGGGACGGAGGCGACCTTTTTTACTGCGCGAGTCACTTCTTCTGCCGCTTTGGGGTCTGTCCCCATTGCCATGCCTCCCGCCTTTACGTTTGGACATGAAATATTAAGCTCAAAAAAATGGATTCCATCCACACCTTCGAAGTCGCGAGCCACAGCCACATAGTCCTCCACTGTGCGACCGCATAGGTTTACGATGACCTTTACGCCTTTTTCTGCAATGGTACGCAAGAAGGGCAGGTCATTTTTTATAAATGCCTTTGCACCCGGGTTTTGCAGACCTACGGCATTTAGAATCCCGCCATGGGTTTCGGCAATACGCGGCGGCGGGTTGCCTTGCCATGGCTCGTGGGATACACCCTTTACCGTGATTGCGCCAAGCCGCGAAAGGTCGTTAAACTTGGCATATTCCTGCCCGCTCCCAAATGTACCCGACGCGGTTACGATGGGACTTTTTAGGGTGATGCCCGCTATATTTACCATTACAGAAACACCTCCTTTGCATCAAAAACAGGGCCTTCGCAACATACACGAGCATATTGCTCCCCTACCCTGATGACACAGCCCACGCATGTACCTATGCCGCAAGCCATACGTTGTTCCATGGATACTTGGCAGGGAATGGCGGCGCGTGCGGCGAGGGCAGAAACAGCATGGAGCATCGGCTCGGGGCCGCAGGCAAAGATTTGTTCATAGTTTTGCGGCTCAAAGATGTCGGTGACAAAACCACGATGTCCGTGACTGCCGTCCTCGGTGGCTATATGGACTTCGCCGTTTTTGAGTGCGCGGAATTTTTCCGCAAGAATGGGCGCGGAACGGAAGCCAAGATAAACATCGGTTGCTATGGAAAGCGAAGCCAAAGTCTTTGCAAGATGATACAGGGGCGGAGTGCCTATTCCCCCACCGACAATAGCCGCTTTTTTTGCATTAGCGGGAATGGTGAAGCCGTTCCCCAGAGGGGCAAGGATTTTTATTTCTTGCCCTGATTGCATTTGCGATAAAACCAAGGTGCCTTTTCCCACTACTTGGTAGATTATTTCAATTTCGTTGTCGTTTATGTCATGTATGCTGATTGGGCGCGGGAGAAGGAGTTCGCCCTTATCCAAATATACCATTATAAATTGCCCCGACTTCGCGCTTTTTGCAACATCGGGGGCAGCGACTTTCACAGAGAAAATATCGGGAGAAATGCAGTGATTATCACGTATTGAAACCTTTAACCAAAACGACAAACTTCCATCATTTTCCATTACATGTATGCCTCCAAGTCCTTCTTCATATCCAACACGGCTTCTCGGGCGGCCTTTGCATAGTCTTTTTCGCTTGCGGCAAATTTCTTTGTTTGGTACGCGCTCGTGATTCCGCGGGAGCTGTTTACAATCGCGCCGTATCGGTCGCCGGCCCACAGCCCGGCGAGGTCACTCCCGCTACCGCCTTGCGCGCCGTATCCCGGAACCAAAAAGAATGTATGCGGCATGGACTTTCGGAGTGTCAGGGCTTCTTGCGGGTGAGTAGCACCCACTACCGCACCAAGCGCGCTATACCCCATTTCGCCCATCAGCGGCTCGCCCCATTTGCTTACGAGTTCACCCACATGCATATATAGTGGTTGTCCGTTTTGCATGGGAAGGTCTTGTATATCGCGGCTACCCTTGTTAGATGTTTTTACAAGAATAAAAAGTCCCTTGTCGTGCTTTTTGCAATCAGAAAAATATGGCTCCACCGAGTCGTAGCCCATGTATGGGTTTATTGTAACAAAATCTGCCGTAGCATGTGCAGACGAGCCAAGATGTGCCTCAGAATAAGCCTCGGCGGTGCTTGCAATATCGCCGCGCTTTATATCTGCTATGACAATGAGGCCTTTGCTCTGCGCGTATTCTATTGTACGGAAATAGCATTCCAGCCCCGATATACCGTGTCGCTCGTACATGGCGATTTGCGGCTTTACAGCAGGGACAATGTCGTAGATTTCGTCGATTATACCTTTGTTAAACTCAAAAAATGTGTCGGCAGGTATTTGGTCAAGGCGTGGGTCAAGCCCCACGACTATGGGTGCGCGTGTTTCTTGAATTTTTGTGATTAGGCGGTCTATTAGCATTGATACACTATCCTTCCTTCTAATATTGTGTACTCCACACGACCCGTAACTGTACGACCGTGGAAGGGGGTGTTTTTGCTCTTGCTCCTAAACCTGTTTTTGTTAATCTCGTGGACTACTGTGGGGTTGATTATTGTAATATCCGCCGCCGCGCCTATGGAGAGTGTACCGCAGGGCAGGTTTAAAATTTTTGCAGGGTTTTTTGTCATGGCCGCCACCATCTGCGAAGGGGTAAGTATGCCCTTTTCTACCAACTCCGTAATCGCCAGCGGCACTGCTGTTTCTAAACCGATTATACCATTCATCGCTCCTTCATAAGAAGCCTTTTCGTCGGCATGATGAGGGGCATGGTCGGTGGCGATTACAGAAATAACGCCATCTTTAAGAGCTTGGCAGATGGCCTCACGGTCTGTACGAGAACGCAAAGGGGGTGCCATTTTATAGTTTGCGGCATCAGGATTTTCGAGTGGGGGCATGTCGTCATATGTCAACGTAAAATGATGCGGGGTCACTTCTGCCGTCACAGCTTGTCCCGCCTTTTGTGCTTGGCGAATGAGTTCTACGGCACCCGCAGTACTCACATGGCATATGTGGAGCGGCACTCCCGCCGCTTTTGCCAATATAATGTCACGAGCCACGATGACATCCTCGGCTTCGTTACCCATCAATCGAACATCCTCGCAATGTGCAAGGATGGGAAGGTTTAAGGTTTTGGCTTTTTGCATTGATTCTTCATACAAAACAGGATTTTCCACAGTTTTACCATCATCGCTGATTGCGGCTATACCTGCCGCTTTCATAGTAGCGTAGTCGGCAAATTTCATCCCCGCAAGACCCTTTGTTATGCTGCCTATCGGGATTACATGAGCCGTGGATTTCTGCGCTTTGACATATTTTACTGTCTCGGCACAATCGCATGTCGGAGTAGTGTTTGGCATTGCACATACAGTCGTAAAGCCACCCGCCGCCGCCGCCGCTGTGCCTGTTTTTATTGACTCCTTATGCAGTTGGCCGGGGTCACGCAGATGCACATGCATGTCCAGCAAACCGGGCACTACCCACATACCCACAGCATCTATGACCACATCAGGCGACCCCACCGAAATTCCACTTTGCACAGACTCTATTTTTGAGTCTTGGACAAAAACATCTAATAACTCATCCATATTGTTTGCGGGGTCTATTACCCGCCCATTCTTGATTAAAATCTTCATGCAAAATACCAAAAAAGGCACAAACGATTATACGTTCGCGCCTCCTTTCTTTTTTCTTAGAGAAATTTTAGCACCATGGGTGGCTAATGTCAAACAGGGAAAGGGGAAAGAAGTGTTCGAAGCGAGGGTTCATTAAAAAACGCAGATGAAAGTCATCTGCGTGAGAGGGGGGACAAATTATGCGAGGCAAAGCCCAAATGTAAACTTTTCGTAAATTTTATCATATTATAGGATGATGTCAACTAAAATATTTTTTCGAACATGTGTTGACAACATATGTTCGTTTATCGTATTATACACGCATCGAAAACAAAAGGAGTGTCCGAATTGCGTTGGAAAGGGCGAGCGGAAGATTGCAGAGAGCGATTGCGTGCGCCGCGCAGCGCATTATCACGGCTAAAAAAGATTAGCCGACGGCGGCAACGTCGGAGGCAATCTTTTTCCGTGATACCAGCCGGAGCAAAGGCGCAGCATAGCGAACGCAACTTCCTCTCGCCCTTTCCAACGCAACACGCATCGAAAACAAAAGGAGTGAAACAAATGACAAGCAGTCGTAATATCTCTGACCTGCATCCCGTCGTTGCTCGCGGCTGTCGCGAGCTGATTAAGCGCATGGAAGCCGCCGACTTTCCTGCTGTAGGCATCTCTGCTACATTCCGTTGCCATGACGAACAAAACCGCCTGTACGCCCAAGGGCGCACCACCCCGGGCAGCATCGTCACAAACGCAAGGGGAGGCCAATCATGGCATAACTGGCGACTTGCGTTCGACATCTTCCAAAATATCCGCGGCCAAGAGTGGAACAATCCGCGCTTCTTCGAGACAGCGGGCAAGATTTGGGAACAAATAGGAGGAGAATGGGGTGGGAGCTGGACACAACTTGTGGACAGACCTCATTTCCAGTTTACAAACGGTGCGACAATCGCACAGATGCAAGCAGGGCATGAGATTCCCGAAGATGCAGTGATGCCGTGGGAAGCCCTGCCAAAGGAGGTGAATAAAATGGCATACAAAACAGTAAAAGAAATGCCCGACTGGGCCAGACCCGGCATACAACAACTAATAGACCTGCGTGTGCTTAACGGCCGCACGCCGGAAAACCTCGACGTAGACGAAAACATGATGAGGATTTTGCTCATAGTCCGCAATATGTTTGACCGCGCAGGATTGCTAGAAAGCATGGCATGTGATACTATGTAATATAATGAGGAGGTCATGCCATGAACACAAACAGGAATTATAAAAACCTACAGGACAGTTATCTTTTCGCCACCATTGGCCAAAAGGTAAAAGCCTATACAGCAACAAATCCCGACAAAAAAATAATCCGCATGGGTATAGGGGATGTAACGCTTCCCCTGGCCCCTGCGGTGATAACAGCCATGCAAAATGCCGTGGCCGAAATGGGTGTACCCGAGACATTCCGCGGCTACGGTGAGGACTATGGTTACGAGTTTTTGCGTACCGCGATTTCGGAGTATTATATTAAGAAAGGCGCGAACATCTCCCCCTCAGAGGTATTCGTGAGCGATGGTGCAAAGTGCGATGTAGCAAACATCCTTGACATATTTGCGGCAGGCAGTACCGCACTTATACCCGACCCTGTCTATCCTGTTTATTCTGATACAAATATAATGGCGGGCAATAAAATCATCTTCACCCACGGCAATGAGGCAAACGGCTTCCTGCCCATGCCCGATGAAAGCATAAACGCCGACATCATCTACATCTGCTCACCAAACAATCCCACAGGCGCAGTATACAACAAAGAACAACTGCAAAAATGGGTGGACTACGCCATTTCAAAGGATGCAATCATCCTATATGACAGCGCGTATGAGGCATTTATACAGGACGACCTTCCGACCTCCATCTTCCAAATAAGCGGTGCCGAAAAATGCGCAATAGAAATCGGTTCACTGTCAAAAACAGCAGGCTTTACAGGTACACGCTGTGGATATACAATAATACCGCATACGCTCGAACGTGACGGCATGAGCCTCCACAAAATGTGGAGCCGCCGCCAAAGCACAAAATACAACCAGCTCCCCTACATCATCCAGCGCGGTGCAGAAGCCGCATTCCTGCCCGACGGTCTGGCTCAAAACAAAAAAAACATCGCATATTATTTGCAAAATGCAAAGCTGATGTCAGAGACATTCGACGGTCTGGGCATCCGGTATTGCGGCGGCAAAAACGCGCCGTATATTTGGTTAAAATGCCCCGATGGGCTAAAGAGCTGGGATTTTTTTGACGCACTGCTGGAGAAGGCCAATGTCGTAGGCACACCGGGCGCGGGCTTTGGCTCACAGGGCGAAGGCTTTTTCCGCCTGTCAGCATTCGGAAGCAAAGAGAACACAATCGAAGCAATGGAAAGAGTAAAAAATTTTTTGAAATAAAAATACACAGGAGTGAATCAAACAATGGAAAAAGGAAATCTATCAATCCATAGCGAGAATATCTTGCCGATTATCAAAAAATGGTTATATTCCGATATGGATATTTTTGCGCGTGAATTGGTCTCAAACGGCTCGGACGCGATTACAAAGTTAAAAAAGCTTGCCGACATGGGCGACGCGGCACTGCCCGAAGATGAAGATTTTTTCGTAAAAGTATGGGTGGATAAACCTAACAAGCAGCTGGTCTTTGAAGATAACGGCATAGGCATGACTGCCGACGAAATCAAGGAATACATCAACCAAATCGCATTCTCGGGAGCAAATGCCTTCATAGAAAAATACAAAGACAAAACCGATACCGCAGGTGATATTATCGGTCACTTTGGGCTGGGTTTTTACTCGGCATTTATGGTGAGCGACCGCGTTACCATCGACAGTCTTTCATATAAAGAAGGTGCCGATGCTACTCGCTGGGAATGCGAAGGCGGTATAGAATACTCAATGACCGACAGTGACAAAGCCACAAGAGGCACAAAAATTACCCTTTTTATCGGCGAAAGCGGCGAGGAGTTTTTAGAAGTATACAAACTGCGCAGTATTTTGACAAAATATTGCGGCTTTATTCCCGTTCCAATTTATATTGCCGATGTAGACGAAGAAGTCAAAGAAGATGCCGAGCCACCTTCTCCCATCAACGACACATCTCCTCTATGGCTAAAACCTGCAAATGACTGTACAGATGAAGAATACAAGGCTTTCTATCACAAGGTTTTTACCGATTTCAACGAGCCACTGTTTTGGATTCATTTGAACATGGATTATCCTTTCCGCCTAAAGGGCATTTTGTATTTCCCAAAAATGAAGCATGACCTCGAATACATCGAGGGACAGGTCAAACTCTTTAACAACCAAGTATTTGTGGCAGATAATATAAAAGAAGTAATCCCGGAATATTTGCTTTTGCTCAAAGGCGTTATGGACTGTCCCGACCTTCCCCTTAACGTGTCTCGCAGCTTTTTGCAAAACGACGCAACAGTGAAAAAAATGAGCGGCTATATCTCGCGTAAGGTCGCGGACAAGCTTAATGGACTATTTAAAAAAGACCGTGAGGCATACAACGGTTATTGGGATGACATCGCGCCGTTTATCAAATACGGCTGCATAAAAGAACGCGAGCTTTATGACAAAATCAAGGGAAGTGTGCTTTACAAAACCACCGAGGGTGAGTACAGCACTTTAGAAGAGTTTACGGCAAAACTACCCGAGCCTGCCCCTGCCGAAGGCGAAAACCCACCTCCCCCACGCAAAACCGTGTACTATGTATCAAACGAACAGTTACAATCACAGTATATTCAGATGTTCAAAGAACAAGGGCTTGCGGCGGTGCTTTTGGCGACAAATCTCGACACTCCGTTTGTGAGCTATTTAGAAACATACGAGCCTACAGTTAAATTCACACGTATCGACTCCGATATTACCGACGCTTTAAAAGAAGAAACATCAGAAGAATCACAACCCGAGGGACTGGAAGCCAAATTACGTGAAATTCTTTCAAACGAAAAGCTAAAAGTAAGCGTAGAGCAACTAAAATCTACAGATGTATCCTCCGTGATTTTGCTGTCCGAACAATCCCGCAGGATGCAAGAAATGTCAAAGATGTTTGGCGGAGGAGCAAATATGCCGCCGGGCATGTTCGACGAGGAGCTTACGCTTGTGCTTAACCGCAATCACTCACTCGTACAAAAATTAGTAGACATCGCACCGGATGACGGACGCAAGGGCGACGTGGAGATGATTGCAAGCCATCTCTATGACCTTGCCATGCTTAGTCATAAGCCACTCCCCACCGAGCAGATGACTAACTTTATCAGACGCAGCAATCAAATCTTGGAGATGGCAGCCGGCAAGTAGCGATAACAACAAACCCAGACATTACCATCGGCTGTTCTCCAATATATTAAATTGCTCCGGTACGACACTTGCGCATATGTCTATAGTCGCGAACCAAAATGCCATATCATGAGTTAATCGCTCCGGCCTAATCCATGTGATGTATATGTCGCCGTTTGCACGTACACCATCTACCCTGGCTTGCAATGAGCCACTGTGTATTATGGTTGCGACCCCCACTCTAAAAATCCCCTCGTCTTCCGGTTGTGTAATTTGTATCCACCAATTTGAGCCTTCGTCAATTTGCGACCGAAGACTTATGTCATAGTTTCCCGTACCGCTTTGGCTCGTAAAATCCAACATCTTGTATTCTCCATCGGAACGACGCGGCGTGTTTATTGCTATTGCACCGTCATCCCACTCCACCTCGAAACCCACGCTTTCTGCCACTTCGCGTATAGGAATCATTGTGCGCTCGTTGTCGATAGTAAATGTTATTAAATCACCTGGTCGCGACATGCTTACACGACGCATTTCGGATTCCCATCCTACTTCGAAACCCATTTTTTCAAAAACCTCGCGCACAGGCACAAGCGTCCGTCCGTTTTCAATAACGGGGACTTGTTCACCGAAAGTCACCTCCCGGCCATTTACACTTATGCGTACCGTTTCGTCAGCCACTGCCCTCTGAGAAAATGCCGTAAAAAAAACAACGAACAAATACACTAAATGTATCTTTTTCATAGCCCCGCCTCCGATTATTCCGATTCCCTCTTATCAATTTCCATAATGTCTACAATGTCGCAATCTAAAGCCATGCATATCTTCAAGAGTATGTCTGTAGTGAGATTCGCGCCCTTCCCTAACTTAGCGATAACTGCGGTACTCACCCCGGCCGCAAGTCTAAGGTCTTTTTTGTTCATCTTCCTGTCAATAAGAATTTTCCATAATTTATCATAACTAATGGTCATGGCTCAACTCCAAATCTATACAGTAATATGCCTCCTAACAAGAATAGCACAGAATCGAGCAATTATCAACAACAAATTTAGAATCGCAAATCAATTGCGACCGTTAGTGAATATATTATTCATTTTAGTGGATTTCAAATTGGCAGGGATAGCCTTATTATGGTACAATATTAGCAGTTGCTACATTCCTTCATAAGGGAAATTGGATATGCGGATATCGAATGAGGAATCGTAAAATTATGCAGGGGGAATAGAGATGAAAGCAGTCGCGTTTTTTTTGGCTATGGTAATGATTTTTTCACCAATGTCAGTGCTTGCAGAAGGAAACAGCACAGGCATTACACCATTTATGGGTATATCAGTAACATTTGACGCAAATGGCGGGGTAACGCTAGTCGGTAATGACCAACGTACCACAGGGCTTGACGGAACAATCGGAGATAGTATGCCTATCCCTCCAACCCGCGCAGGCTTTGTTTTTGTGCGTTGGAATACAATGCAAGACGGAAGCGGCTCGATATTTACCGGCGATACGTTAGTAAACGCCCCAATCACTGTTTATGCCCAGTGGGGTTTTGAAGTGCGATTTATGGGCTTGGGTGCGGCATTATACCAAGGGGACGACCCAAATAACTCTGCGCATTATTTACCTCGTCTGGTTTTAGCAGGTACAGCTGTTGAAGAAATGGCAGGCATTGCTTGGCCAAATGACCCTACATTTGCAGGCCATGATTTTATAGGTTGGTATAATGTTGTAACACCAACCGGCGGCACACGATTCGATGGAAATTCTGAAATAAACAGTTCGCTCATGCTGTTTGCTCGTTGGCGGGTAACTCCACCTGTACCTATTGCAAGTCATACGGTTACGTTTAACCCTTCGGGCGGAAATATTGCAACTATTGCAACAAATGGCATACGCTTGGTTAATGATGGCTCCAGCATAAACAGCTCATCCGCGCTTAATACCGGCAGAACGTGGATACGCTCTGCTCCAAATGCAACGCGGACAGGCATGACAGTAGAGGGCTGGTATACAGAACCCAACGGCGGCGGAACACGCTTTGCCCCGCCCGGTGCCGCTAATACAGTTACGACGATAAGCATTCCTTGGCCGGCCGGTTTTTCTAACGCAATAATAACCGAGGACATTACAGTTTATGCACATTGGGTACGCAGGGTAACATTTAACTCGAATTTCTCCGGTTCTACAACTGTATTTCGCGATATTCCTGAGGCCGGAGGCACTATAAACGCAGACGGCATGATTCTATATGGTGCGCCTAACTCTGCCGCACATATAACCCCGGGAATGCCCCCCAACCCAACAAGAACGGGTTTTATTTTTATTGGTTGGTTTAGCGAGGCTACCGGCGGATACGAATTTACAGGCAACACGCATGTAGATGCTTCAAGAACGGTTTTCGCAAGATGGGAGTCCATACCGACAGACCCTTCCAACCCCCCTCCTCCAATCACAGTCACCTTTGATACCACCGAAGGCGCGTTCTTGGATGGCGAAGTTATAGTTACCAGAACTGTAAACAGGGCTGCAAATTTAACCGCCAGTTCAAACAATATTAATTTTCCCTTATTCCCGATAAGGGAAGGATATATTTTCATGGGCTGGTACAGAGAAGGGCTTTATCCGATTCAAGGAGTTACTGACGGAAACCGAAGGCTGTCTCAAACCTTCGTCTCCACCCTTCATGATGATATAACTGTTTATGCGCGTTGGTTGCCCTATGTGACCGTTACTTTTCGCACCATTAATCCCGACCAACGCGAGGAAACGAGGCATATGCCTATAGACTTTTCATTTTGGCATATGGATATGGTTTGGCGAGCTTCAAATGGTGCGCCTACGTTATATTTAACCAGACAACCCGAATGGTATAACAATCCGGCCGCACCCCCCTTAAATGTAATTTCAAATCCACCAATAGCTCCCAACAGCTTCTCGCAGGGAAATGTTAGATGGTACAACGCGGATAATCAATATGCCCACAATGGAATATTTCGCCCATCGCAAAACAGTAACTGGCTCCATCCGCAGTGGTGGACACATTTTTCGCTAACCACGCCGTCTTTCCCACCGGGTTTACCTACTCCAAATACGGCAAACCTCCATTTCATTGGCTGGTATCCTTGGAATGATAACGTGGGACAATCACGGTTTAATGAAAACACAATTATTACCGGCGATTTAATTTTATATTCTCGTTGGCATTCCCCACTTGTATTTTATAACAATTTACCCGGAGGAGTACTTCCCCAAGCACGAGTTATTTCAACTTATTTCGGCTATTCTTTCAGAGATTCCCATGCGCGCAGAAGCACCGTCGCAGGCTGGCCTACGCTAGACCCCTCTCCGTCAAGAGAATCTGCACATCAGTACTGGAATGCTTTGGATTTTGAATATTTAGGTTTAGCAGGTATGCCCTTCGCGTTCAGGGGTTTCACAACGTATCAAGACCCTTCTAGTTTACCCACTCCGCCTCCTATTTGGACGGTAGATACTATTCCGCCCAACCGTATGAGAACGTTCCTTTTTGCGTGGTGGTCTTCCGGCGTAGCATTTCATTCCGGCAGTGCGCCGGCGAATGTTGTTCTGCCGGAAAATTCATACAGAGACGCGCCATCTACCGGCACACCTCTTGGTGCAAATATGCCGCCCGACCCCATTTGGCATGGGCATAATTTTCGAGATTGGAACACGAACCCTGATGGGTCCGGTATGACATATTCCGAAACCACGCCTATCAATCATGGTCGCAATCTTTTTGCGGTGTGGACAATTTCTGTAAATCTAAATCCCAACGGTGGGGTAATAAACGGCGGACCCGGCTACACCACCATGGAAAATATAGTTAATACCCCATTGAATCATGCTGCATTTTTAACACCCCCCACGCGGGAAAATTTTATATTTAATGGGTGGAATACCGCTCGCGATGGAAGCGGCACAAATTTTGCATCAGCATCGCCGGCAGTTCATGCCACAATGACACTTTATGCCCAGTGGATAGTTGACCCATTAGCACCTACACATACCGTTACCATAATCAACAACCCGGATGGCGCAATTGTAGGGCAATCCGGCGCGGGTGATTATGTGGGAGGTGAAGAAGTTACACTTGTTGCAGGGGCAAAATACGGCTTTGTCTTCATGGGTTGGACATCGGACGACATTGCAATTGCCGATTATTCTCTCGCCGAAAGTAGCTTTTATATGCCCGCACACGATGTTACTGTAACTGCTAACTGGGAAGAATTTATTCCCCCGACTTACTACACCGTTACCATAAACAATAGCCCGGACGGCACAATTGTAGGGCAATCCGGCGCGGGCAGTTATGCAGAAGATGCAGAAGTTACACTGATTGCAGGGACAAAATACGGCTTTGACTTCATTGGCTGGACATCTGATGACATTGTAATTTCTGTTTCCACCCCGGCATCAATAAATTTTGTTATGCCTGCGAATGACATTGTAGTAACTGCTAACTGGGAAGAAAGTATTATATTAATACCCCCGACGTATTATGTCGTTACCATAACTAATAACCCGAATGGCGCAATTGCAGGGCAGTCCGGCGCAGGTAATTATACAGAAGGTGCAGAAGTTACACTTGTCGCAGGGACAAAATACGGCTTTGACTTCATTGGCTGGACATCTGATGACATTGTAATTTTTCTTTCCACCCCGGCATCAATAAATTTTGTTATGCCTGCGAATAATGTTGTTGTTATCGCCAACTGGGAAGAAACAACAGGACAAGAGCCACCTAGCGGTGGTGGCTCCGGCGGAGGCGGTTATGACGGTTCGACTTCGCGCCCTGCTGCACCTTTGGTACCGGCGCAACCCCCGGTGCAAGAACAACCACAGGAAATCATAGCACCACCACCATTAATTACGGATGTGCATATCCGGTATGTGCATGGTTTTCCGGATGGCACATTTAGGCCACAAGGCTTCCTTACAAGGGCCCAGATGGCAGCAATTTTATTTAACCTTACGGCCGACGACGAAAAATACTTGCCGCATTTTGCTACCATGCAATATTTTAGCGATGTAAACCCGGAGCATTGGTATGCACAGGCGATAAACTATCTTGCAAGTTTTTCAATTCTGTCCGGTTATCCGGACGGCACGTTTATGCCAAACCAATATATGACAAGAGCAGAGCTTACAACCGCAATGTCTATGTTTTTTTCCATTTACGGAGGAACAAACAGCTTTACAGATATTGCAGAGCATTGGGCATATGTATTTATAAATTCTGCGTACAACAAGGGGTGGATTACCGGATATGGTGACAATACATTTAGGCCAAACAATCCAATTACTCGCGCCGAAGCCGTAAGAATAATAAACCTCGCGCTTGGGAGAATCCCAAACCCGGAAACAATACACTACCATATTACAAGTCAAATTTTTCCCGATTTGCAAAGCACTCATTGGGCGTATTATCAAATAATGGAAGCCGCAATAAAACATGAGCATACTTTCTGTGACAAAGGCTTAGAAATTTGGATTAGTGTCCTGTGTGTTCATAACTGTTTAAATTAGGAGTGATTCAATATGTTTAAAGCATTTTCATTTGTGATTATTATGTTTCTGGCTTCTTGCGCTTATGACCCCGCCCTCATAATGAGTGGCTTGGAACATGGAGAGCTTGAGGAGCTTGGCGAGCGTGACATCATCACACCCGAAGAGGCACGCGAGCGTCTGCTGGAAATGGGATGGGAACTCGAATGGTTTGATACTATGGACGAAAGCGAGAGTATGCTCGTCAATATGTACAACCAATCTCGTTTCATTGGATATACGGATAATATATATCACGGCATACCCATCGGTGAGTCGGGTGAGACTATCGCGCCACAGTATTTTGGCGGACTCAAATTTGACGAACTCGGTTTTCTTGTTGTGTCGGTTTTGCCAATGGGATTTGACGACCCATCCACTGCGATTGCTATCAAAGAAATGCTGGACATGGGGATTATAATCCGCCAAGTACAGTTTAACCACCAAAGCATTTCTTCCGCCATCGGAAGGCTTAACAGCATATCGGATAAAGCATTTGCCATGGGTGCTGCGAGTTGGGGGCAGGGTGCAGAAAACGCCGTCACTGTTTGGCTCGACCCTTATACCGACGAACAGAAGGCTATTTTCAACGACTTTCTTGTATCAAACGGACTTGACCCTGCGATTTTTCTTATACAACCTGCAATAACTCAAGAAATGTTGGATAGGCGAGCAGAAAGCATAACCATTGCCGCCACATCGGCGGGCAATATTATTATCCCGGTGAGCGAGTTGGAAGTAAGCCGCACAGGCATTGTATTTTCACTAAAAAACACCACGGATATGCCATTTAACTATGGCTCACCGTGGGATTTGGCACAATATGAAGATGGCGCGTGGCTCCCTGTTCCGCATTTGCCCGGAGCCGGTGTTCTTTTTTGGACGAGTATCGGATTTTCGTTGCAAGGGGGCGGCATTCAGCAATACTACCAGAGCTTCGAATGGCATTTTGGAGAACTACCCATCGGCAGATATATGTTTATCCGCGATGGTTGGCTGGGAGAATGGTCTCGCGACAGAGAAAGCGTATATGCACTGGTTGAATTTGAAATAACAGCAACGACACCGACACAGCTCGATTCCTTACCCGACGACGAGTGGCCGGTATATATAGAAGTCATAGAAATAAGTGATGTCACACCCACAGGAATGCGTGTAACAATCGAAAACATTTCATCTTACGACATAGACCACCGCGCACAAATCCTCTTTATAGTCCCCGCCGAGCACACAACTGTCGGCGAGCCTTGGCAATGGTGGAATTATCAGCTACCATTCCTCGACTTTGATGACACCATGCAAGGATTTGGCCAATTACCCGCAGGAGAACGCTTGGAGTTCGAACTGGAGCTTGGCAATATATTTGGAGAATTGCCACCGGGGGATTACAGATTAAGCCTAAGCTTAGGCGGTCAAGCCAGCCCTCCTCACCCCACAGGATGGGCGTTTAACAATGACACGATTATAGAATTTTCAGTTATGTAATTTCGATTTTCTCTATTTTAGACAATGAAACTTCGTAGGCTGTTTTTTCTACTACCGTCAGTTCGTCCATCTTTTTTTGGTATTGGCGCGACTGCATCCTTCCCCACAGGCGGATGTTGTCACCGACTTGCAGTTTTCCTGCGTAGCGTGCGTTTCTGCCCCATGCTATGCAGGGTATGTAATCAGACTTGTTATAAGAACGGTTTACGGCAACCAATAAATCTGCGATTTCTCGTCCAAATGGAGTGGTGCGGTAGATGGCAGGCTTACATAGATAACCCTCCAAGTCGACCTCGTTTGGGCTGGTGGTCGGTGCCTCTGCCTGCAACTCTATGTCTCTGGCAAACACTGTAAGTACGAGACGATTTTTCCTTTCGGCCTCTACATAGTTATTGTATGAGCGTATTTGACCCTTTATCGTCACTGCTTGACCGACTTGCATTCTTTCACGTTCCACTATTCTCTCACTCACCGTTACGGGCAGAATATCACTCTGGCCACTTAGCCTACCTATTTCTACATCAAAACGCCAAAAGCCTTCTCCGTAGATTTCATGACTAAATTCAAATTCTGATTTGATTACGCCACCGATTTCGATATTATTTTCCATTTTCCAGGCCTCCTTTAGTAACCCGTGCGTATCTACGAGCATAGTATATCATACTATTATTATTTTGTATTTAGAACAACCCATGCCGCCGCAGCACCCAAAACAGACATTGAGTTTTCGCCGCGAGTAGTGGCAGAAAACTCCTGCGGCTCACGCTCAATGCCGTCCAATCCGCGGAATCCACGCTGTATACATACCTGCACACCGTCCCTTGTTACGCTGGATGCGGTGATACATGCACGATTATTAAACCCATACGTAATCAGATGAGAACACGTAGGTGTTTTTTCCAGCATCCCAAATATGGTTTTGTCATCCGCATTTACGATTAAAAAATCGTCACTTCCCAGCGACGGAATGATTTCCGAAATCATGGGCGACGCATCAGACACTACCAAGACTTGTATTTTTTGGCTCGGGCTACTGTCGGTGATATGAAAACACGCCGCTGTCCCTCGACTCATTCGCAAAAATGCCTGCGTCATTTCGTGACCGTCCAAACCTACGATTCCTACAGATGTCATAAAATCTCCCCACTTTCGCTTTAGTATAAGCAAGTATGTCAAAGTTTATTCCACAAATTTATGAAATGCGGAGGTTATTTATGAAAGCAAATCTGCTCACAGCAAAAAAAAATCTGGCTCTTGCAAAAAAAAGCCATGATTTGTTAGAAATAAAACAAAACGCGCTATTACAAGACATAAAGCGCGAAGAAAAAATTATCTTTACAATAAAAACAGAACTTGCAGAACTCACCCATATCGCCAAACATGCATATATCATGGCAGCAATGGAAGTCGGCGAAGATGCACCCCCCCTAACCTACCCCTATGAGCTAAACGGAACAACAGCCGCAGTGGACAACGCTTTTTTTTCGCGAGGAAAAATGCTTAAAAAGGAAAATGAACTTTTTGAGGCAGAAACAATTCTTTCGCAAAAAAAAGAACGTTTAAAACGTACAAAAAAACGTGTTTCCGCACTGCGAAATGTCTCCATCCCTACATACGAAAAACACGTCAAATATATCACAGGCCAAATCGAAGAATATGAGCGCGACGAAATGGTACGCCAAAAAGCAGCATCATCCGTTTAGTCCATACTTCCTATGCATAAAGATAAATAATCCAAGCACAATCGCACCGTTGATTAAGGTTACGATTATCGCTTCCTCCATCATGCCGCGGCCTGCGAGGATTTCTACCACATCCTCTGCTTCGTCTTTTATACACATCACTATTTCTCCGCAATATTCGCATATATGCTCGTATATTTCTTCTTCGGCACGGATGGCCATATAGTCCATTACGCGGCGGATTTGCAAGGTATACAGAAATCTAAATATATCTTCCATGTTCTCATTCATCGCCGCAATCATCGGCGCAAGCCCGAGCAGCATACCGACAGGCGTAGTGAGCCAAGGCCATTTAGATAGCCCCATGGTAATACCAAGCAAGGCAGAAACCGCCGAAGCCAGCCACGTAAAGCCCAAAAATATAAAAAAGTTAGTCCCCCTGTAGCCTCCGACCACTGCGTACACCACACAAATAAACATCGCCATAAGAAACACTGCCGCAAACGTACCTGTACAATATTGACGCGGCTTTACCCCCGCCATACCCATAAACCGCAGGTTCATGGTTGTCCTATCCTCGGTGACACAACTCGTAGCGACACCGGTTAGCTGCATTCCGACAATAAGCACCATAAACATACTCACATACTGCGAAACATGTTGGTCTGAGAAAAAAGCAAACACAAGTCCCATTACAAGCCAAACGCCCGCCAAGCCAAGAAACACCGGCTGTCTTATATTACTCGTGAGCTGTTTTATAAAAACTGCGACTGTATTATTACTTAGCTTTAACATTATAGCGACACCCCCGTAAGCTCTAAGAAAACTGCCTCGAGGTCGGGGACAGTGCGCATCGCTCTGTACTCTTCACAAATTTCCACAGGATTGCCCTGCTTTACGATTTTTCCTTCAAAGAGCAACGCGACTCTGTCACAGAGCTTCAAGGCTTCATCCATATTATGCGTAGTAAGGAAAATCGTCGTGCCGCCCTCACGGATTTCCTGTAACAACTTACAAACACTACGCGCCGTACCCGGGTCCAATGCGGATGTAGGCTCGTCCAATATCAACACCTTTGGCGAATACAAAATTGCCCTCGCCAAAGCCAACCGCTGAAACATCCCACGCGAAAGCTCACTCGCCGCCTTTTTAGCATCATCGCCAAGTCCCACTGACTCCAAAACCTCCATGGCCCGCGTCTTTGGCAAGTCATATATACGCGCATACAAATCCAAATTCTCCAAACAGCTCAAATGCGTATACAGTCCACCGCTATCCAGCATAATCCCAATTTCGTTCTGCCCTACCAAAATTTCGGCATCCCCGCTGTCGGCCTCCAGCCACTTTGTCAATATATTAATAATGGTAGTCTTTCCCGCCCCGGACGGCCCAAGCAATGCTAATATCTCGCCTTCTTTAACCTCTAGGTTAATGCCATCCAAGACCGTTTTTTCTTTAAATGATTTGTAAATATCCTTCATCACTATCAAACGTAACCACTCCTATTTTTTGACGCATAAAAAAGGGGAGTACTCTTCGTCCTCCCCATAAAGTCTTTATTTCTTAGCAACTTCCAGCAAAACCTGACAACGATGTGTTTCCTCACTATACTTCTTCTTTTCGTTAAAGTCTGTAGTTTCATCATACAAGCGACGGAACTCTTCAAGGTCTGCGGTTACTTTTTCTACATTTACTTCATCGGGTTTTTGTGCCACATCAGAGAGGATTGTCACCACATCATCACTTACATGTGCAATTCCACCCACCAATGCCATATGATTTTCTGCATCCTCATCAAATATACGCAACACGCCTGTACCTAAAACCATTGAGACAGGCATACGCCCGGGCAAAATACCAATGTCCCCCGTTGTACATCGCATGATTACCATGTCTACGGCTTTGCTAAATTTGTACGGGCTTTTATCCGTAGCCATTGTAGGCGCGATAACCCGCAGTTCGATTTTTTTATCCACTGCTTCTGCCATGGAAATTTCACCGCCTAATTCTATGCTTGTGACTTTTTATACTCGTCTACTACCTCTTGGATTGTACCCTTGTTAAGGAACATACCCTCAGGAATTTCATCATGTTCGCCGGCAATTATTTGTTTAAAACCTTCAATTGTGTCTTTGAGTTTTACATATTTACCCGGCGTAGACGTAAACTTTTCTGCAACTGTGAACGGCTGTGAAAGGAAGCGTTGTATACGACGTGCGCGCTCTACAGTCAGTTTATCGTCCTCAGACAGTTCATCCATACCCAAGATTGCAATAATATCTTGCAAATCACGGTAGCGTTGTAAAATCCGTTGTACTTCTCGAGCAATATTGTAGTGTTCTTCACCTACTACAGACTTTTCCAACATACGTGATGTAGAAGAAAGAGGGTCTATCGCAGGATATATACCCATCTCAACGATGGCGCGAGAAAGTTCTGTTGTCGCGTCAAGGTGGGCAAAAGTTGTAGCAACGGATGGGTCTGTATAGTCATCCGCAGGTACATAAATCGCTTGAATCGAAGTTATAGAACCCGACTTTGTAGAGGTAATACGCTCTTGCAATGCACCTACCTCAGTAGCAAGCGTAGGCTGATAACCTACCGCAGAAGGTACACGCCCAAGAAGCGCGGATACTTCTGACCCCGCCTGTACAAAGCGGAAAATATTATCAATGAAAAGCAATACGTCTTGATTAGAAACATCGCGGAAATACTCCGCAATCGTAAGTCCGGAGAATCCTACACGCATCCTCGCCCCGGGAGGCTCGTTCATCTGCCCAAACACCAAAGCGGCTTTACTACGGACAGAAGAGCCATCTTTTAGTGTAGACTCACCCATCTCGTTATAAAGGTCAATTCCTTCGCGTGTTCTCTCACCTACACCTGTGAAAACAGATAGTCCATCGTGAGCGGTTGCAATATTATTTATCAGTTCCATGATAATAACTGTTTTACCTACACCTGCACCACCAAACAGACCAATTTTACCACCCTTTGCGTATGGGCAAAGTAGGTCTACAGCCTTGATACCTGTTTCCAAAATTTCGGCAGTAGATGTCTGGTCTGCAAATCCCGGAGCTTTTCTGTGGATAGACCACTTCTCCTTAGAATTAACCGGTCCTGCATTATCAATCGGTCGACCGAGTACATTCATCATACGACCAAGTGTTTCGGTTCCTACCGGTACAGAAATCGGCGCGCCCATGTTTATGGCTTTCATGCCGCGTACAAGCCCATCCGTAGAACCCATTGAGATACAACGTACAACGTTGTCACCAAGGTGCTGTGCTACTTCCAACACGACCGAATCTTCTCCATCTGTACGCTCAATTTCAATAGCGTTGTAAAGTGCCGGCAACTCGCCGTCAAAGCGGATATCCAGTACCGCGCCTGTAATCTGGAGAACCTTGCCTGTATTTTTTTCTGCCAAGTGAAACCTCTCCTTTTAAGTAGGGCTATGCCCCTTCGACCACGCTTCCATTCGGAACAACGACTAACGCGGCGGCCGTGATTTTATTGTAATGCGTTTGCACCTGAAACAATTTCAGTTATTTCTTGGGTAATAATACTTTGACGTTGTCTGTTAAATTGAAGTGTCAATTTTTCAATGATGTCTCCTGCGTTTTTGGTTGCGGAATCCATACTTGTCATACGTGCAGCCTGCTCACATAACGCAGATGAAGCCATCGCCGCATAGATATACATGCTCAAATACCAAGGAATCACACTACGCAACACATTTTCCATGCCAGAGTCAAACTCAATCTCTCTATTAAGCGCAGATGCCGGATTCGAGTCGGGTTTCGCAAAAAAACCCAAATCTTCCCAGCTTTCACCATCTTCAATATCTACACCGACCACTCTGCGCATATAGTCGGGAGTAATAGGAAGAACTTTTCTTACAATCGGCTCCAAAGACAAAACAGTAAAAAATTGGGTGTAGACCAAGTAAACCTCATCAATCTGCCCATCCTCATACATTTTCACCAATTTGTCGGCTACTTGCTTAGCTTCTGCAAGACTTGGCGTTTCCGAAGGAGACGGAACATCAACCAAATTACCATTACGGCGTTTGTAATAGTCACGTCCCTTGTTACCAAGAGGTAATATTACAGGGTTTGTTCCATTTTCTTTTACATGAGCAGCCAGAGCTTTACACGCATTAGAATTGTAACCACCGCATAGTCCACGATTGCTTGTTATCAATACATATGCTGTATTTTTCACCTCGCGGGGTTTTACAAAAGGTTGCTCTAATGCACTCTCGTCGCTCACTGTCTTGTAAACGATGTCGAATGTATCCTGTACAGGTCGCCCGATGGCCGCTTTGTTATTACGCGCCCTTTGCAATTTGGAAGTCGCAACCAAATTCATAGCCTTGGTAATCTGTGATATATTTTTTACAGTTAACCTTCTACGCTTAATTGCCTTCATTGATGGCATACAAAGTCCTCCTCATGAATAGGGGCTTAGCCCCTATTCATCCTCGCTATGTCGAGTCGGGGCGGATTTAAAGGGTCGCCTTAAATGCGGCAATCGCACTCTCAATCGCTTCGCCTAGCTCTTTACTTATTTGTTTTTCTACTCTAATTTTCTCCAAAATATCGCTGTGTTTGTCGAGAAAATATGCGATATACGCTTTTTCTGTTTCCTGTATATCTGCCGCAGCAATATCACTAAAATGTCTTTTTGTCACAGCATAGAAAATGAGTACCTGTTGCTCTACCGGCAAAGGCGCGTTTTGCGGCTGTTTCAAAATTTCTACTATACGACGACCTTGGTCAAGACGCTCTAACGTGTCTTTTGTCAAGTCAGAGCCAAATTGTGCAAAGGACTCCAACTCACGGAACTGTGCAAGTTCCAAACGCAACGGGCCGGCCAGTGATTTCATGGCCTTGATTTGTGCCGCACCACCTACACGCGATACGGATAAACCTGGGTTAATCGCAGGACGTATACCCTTGTTAAAAGATTCAGACTCAAGGAATATTTGTCCGTCTGTAATTGAAATTACGTTTGTTGGTATATATGCAGAAATGTCACCTGCTTGTGTCTCTATGACAGGCAGGGCGGTAAGTGTACCTCCGCCACGTTCTTTTGTTAAGCAAGCGGCTCTTTCCAACAGACGCGAATGCAGGTAGAAAACGTCACCTGGATAAGCCTCGCGTCCAGGTGGACGACGAAGCAGAAGACTGAGTGCGCGATACGCTACAGCGTGTTTAGAAAGGTCATCATACACAACAAGAACATCACGACCTTCCTCCATCCACTCTTCACCAATGGCACAACCCGCATATGGCGCAATATACTGCATAGGTGCAGAGTCAGATGCATTCGCGCTCACTATACAAGTGTACTCCATCGCGCCTGCGTCTTCGAGAGTGCGCGCAACACGAGCTACCGTCGAAGCTTTTTGGCCTATTGCTACATACACACAGTATACTCTCGTGTCTTTTTCCCCAGCTTTTGGTGCGCCTATTTTCTTGTTAATAAGTGCTTGGTTGATAATTGTGTCTATTGCGATTGCTGTTTTTCCTGTTTGGCGGTCGCCAATAATCAACTCGCGTTGACCACGACCTATCGGAATCATCGCGTCAATCGCTTTTATTCCTGTTTGCATAGGAACGTTAACCTCTTGACGCTCAATAACACCAGGAGCTATACGCTCAACCACTCGTGTTTTTGTGGATTGCACGGGACCTTTATTGTCTACAGGCGCACCCGTAGGATCCACAACCCTGCCTAAAAGTGCATCACCCACAGGTACTTCCGCAATTCGTCCTGTACGCTTTACGGGGTCCCCCTCACTCACATGGTCGTCCGCACCCAGCAATACCGCACCTATACTATCCTCGTCAAGGTTTAACGCAATTCCGAAAAGTTCACCGGGGAACTCTAACAACTCACCGCTCATAGCATTGTTAAGTCCATAAACACGGGCGATACCATCGCCAACGTGAATTACGCTCCCCGCTTCGGCAACGTCCATTTTTGAGGAATAGGATTTTATCTGTTGCTTTATAATGGAGCTTACTTCATCAGGTTTGAGAATCATTCGCCGGCTCCCCTTTTATTTGGCCTTCGGCCGTCTATTTACTTAAAGGATTCTTTCATACTTTTAAGCATGGTTTTCACGGTACGGTCTAAAAAATAGCCGTCAACGTGTACACTTATACCTGCTATCACAGATGTATCAACTATTACAGTAACATCCACCGTCTTATTGAGCTTCTTGGCGAGCAGTGCCGTTAGCTGCTCGGCTTGTGTATCTGACAATGGTACAGCAGACACTATCCTTGCAGTAGTTTGTCGTTGGTGTGTCTTTATCATATCCACAAGCTTCTGAAGTGCAGGTAAAAGATAAGCTTCACGGTTTTTTGTGACACATAACCGCATAAAGCCAAGGAGGTCTTGGTGTACATGGTCACCAAAGGCTTTTTGCAAAAATGCAAATTTCTCTTCGGAAGATATGCGAGGGTGGGTCAACACACGTTGTGCATCTTCGTCAACTATGTTGTCTACCACCAACTGCGCTTGTTCCAAATAATCGTTTAACAAACCGCTTTCCTGAGAAATATCAAACAAAGCGGAAGCGTAACGGATTCCAAGGTCTGCCATGTTAAAGGCCTCCTAAACAGCCACTGTCTCCTTACTAAAAGCAGGTGTTGCTTCAAGCTCGGCAAGGGCTTCAGAAAATAACTTATCGTGAGCATTCTTATCTATGGTAGCAGAAATCAATTTTGCCGCCATATCAGTAGAGATATCAACGATTGCCTGATGTACCGCACCTTTGGTTTGCTCCAACTCGGTAGCGATGTCACGGCTTGCGCGTTCTTTTACATCTTGAGCCTCTGCTTTTGCAGTTTCAAGAATCTGGTCGCGCTTTTCGCCAGCTTGTTTGCGCGCCTCGTCAAGAATCGCGTTGCGCTCAACTTCAATATCTTTTACTTTCTGCTCATACTGTGTTTTCAGTTCTTCCGCTGTCGCTTTGTTTTGTGCGGCATCTTTTATATCACCCTCTACGCGGTCTGCGCGAGCCTGCAGAACTCTCCTTACTGGCTTATAAAGCAAATATGTTAGGAGTGCAGCGGTAATTAAAAAGTTTAGCAGGTTAGGCAACATATCCACGAACATTTGTAAATCCATGTCCAAGAGTGGCCTATAACGATTTGCAGTAAGAATAAATAAGAATTGAGGATTCAATTGAACCATCCTCTCAATTTTAACCTAAAAATGGCAAGATTGCTGCGCCTATTTGTTGTGGCACTGACAGCACATCAAGATGAGCGTTGATTAGCGGGTTTACGAAAATCAACAGGAAAGAAATTAACAGACCATAAACACCTGCTGTTTCTGCAAAACCACAACCGATAAACATCGTTGTAGAGATAGAACCCTTTGCTTCCGGTTGACGTGCAATTGCTGCTACGGCATTGGCGGCAACGTTACCTTGCCCGATTGAACAGAAAATACCGTTTAGTAGTGCAATTGCGGCAGCAATATGAGACATTGCTATGGCAAATGCCAAAGGATGATACATAGTAATTCCTCCTAAAAATTATTTATCTTAATCAGATGCCCACATCAAATAGTGGCTATTAACTCTCCGCAGCTACGCCCACAAATGTAAGGCTAAGCACGGTGAAAATAACCGCCTGAAGGGCACCAGAAGCAAGATCGAAGTACATATGCAGTGCTACCGGTAAAACAAACTGTGCAATTATAGGCGCGATACCATAAAGCAATGACAAAAGTATCATACCACCCAAGATGTTACCAAACAAACGGAAGCTCAGTGAAATCGGCCTTGCAAGCTCACCCATAATATTTAATGGCGCGAACACAAACACCGGCTCTAAGAAAATACCCTTCAAATAAGCTTTTGGTCTGTGGCGTATGCCTGCGTACTGTATAAGGAAGAAAGTTGTAAGAGCCAATGGAAAAGTCATGCCCCAGTCAGCCGTAGGTGGACGCAAACCAGTTATACCTATCAAGTTTGAAATAACCAAAAAAGCAAACAAAGAGAAAAACCATGGGGCAAAATACGCTACCGTATCATTGGAATTACCCCTGAAAAATTTTCCCCATGCATCTACGCACATCTCAATTACATTCTGCAAACCTGTTGGCCTATCCATAGGGTTCCATTTGTTTGATTTTATACGCACAACAACAGCAAGGATAAGAAGCAAACCCATGACTATCCATGTGTTTCTTGTTGTTTCTGTAACCAAAAACTCAATTGTTTCATTGACTCTAAAACTGGCGAAGACACTTATATCAAACATAACTAAATTGCCCCCCCATTATCTCTTTTTTATTCGTCGGCCAAGCGTGTGTCGTCCTCTGCTGCGCCGATTGTGTTTAGTTCATCAATTGCATCCTTAACGGCATCACTGCTTTTTGTAGATGCGACCAAGATTTCATCATTGTCTTTTAATGCATCTCTCAAGAAAAACCGCATGGAATGAGCAGCTACAGGAAACGCAAATATTCCGAAAAATGCACCCATAAAATTTACATACATGGGATTACCGGCTTCGTTTTGAACATTGGCATGGAAATACCCTGCAAGAAACAACACCACACCCGCAACTGCAAGTCGTAACAAATACTGACCTTTTAAGTACATGGCGGCCGAACGCTCTTCGCGCTTTAGTGAATTAATAACGGCACGCTTCATCAAAACAATTTTTATGACATTAACCGTAAGTGCAAACAAAACTCCTACAGAAAAAGGTATTGTATCTGCGGTTGTAGCTCTTCCATTAACACCCAGTACAGTAGCCATCAGGGTAGTCTCGCCAGATATGGACGCGAATAAAAAATAACTAACAGCCGCAATTATCGCACTAAGAACAACAATAACAATTATCATCTTGCCAGCGACTGCATCCATGGAGTATTCCATTTACACGCCCCTAATGGTACTTTTTTAAAACTTTTTTGCTATATCAAACATCGACTTAAAAGCCGCCATACAACCGATAATTGAAAAAACAATAACAAGCCAAGGGTCTGTACCAAACCTATTATCCAAAAACATCCCAAGCAAAACGCCCATCAACACACATACTGCCATGGTGACTGCTATATGCGTCATATAACCTATAGCACGCGCGATATTTTTTCTGTCCTGCTTGGTAATTTTCGAATACTTTTCCATATGGCTCCCTATAGTCCCGCGACGGACTTTAAAAAATTCAACAGGGCTATGATACCACATCTTTCAAATTGGTATATAAAGATTTTGTTAATTTTTTACGACTCATCAGCCAATGCATTTTTTAATGACTGCAAGACTTTCTTCTCTATGCGCGAAACCTGCACCTGGGATACGCCAATTGCTTTTGCGACTTCCATCTGGGTTTTGTCTTGGAAATACCGCAAAACTATCACTTGTCGTTCCTTTGGTTTTAGGCGTTCGATTAGCTGTTTTAGGGCAAGTATATTTATATTTTGGTCTTTATCCTCCATGTTTTGCGCGACTTTGTCTATAAGAAAGATTGGACTGCCATCGCCTTGGTAAATTGTAGCATGTAAAGATTCCACGTCCGTAGTCGCCTCGTTTGCAACGATTATTTCTTCTGCTGTGACACCTATTTCTGCTGCTAGTTCCCCAATAGTAGGTTGTCGTCCGTTTTTTGCAGTCAGCATTTCAGTGGCATACCGGGCTTTTGTCGCAAGTTCTTTCATGGGACGAGATACTTTTATTATACCGTCATCACGCAAGAAACGCTTTATTTCGCCAATTATCATGGGGATGGCATATGTGGAAAATTTCACATCAAAAGAAGAATCAAATTTTCGGATACATTTAAGAAGCCCTATCGCGCCAATTTGGAAAAGGTCGTCAGGCTCATAACCGCGCTTTGTAAATTTTTTTACGACAGACCATATAAGCCCGCTGTTTTCTTTTATCAGCCGCTCTGCCGCATCGTTGTCGCCTTCCTGGGCGCGAGCAATTAGTGCCAAAATTTCTGTCATTGCTGTTCCCCTAGTTCTTTTGCCAATGTTATTGTCGTGCCTTCGTCTTTTTTGGAACTAACTTCTACTTCATCCATAAACGACTCCATTACTGTAAAACCGAGACCGGAACGTTCCATCTCCGGCTTTGTTGTAAAAAGCGGCTCCTTTGCGGCCTCTATGTCTTCGATACCTATACCGCGGTCACTTATTTGTGCTTTTATTTTTCTGTTATCGGACGAAAGGGTAAGCGTAACAAATTCGCCGTCACGCTTATCCCCATAGCCATGAATGATTGCATTTGTTACTGCTTCTGATACCGCTGTTTTAAACTCCGTAAGTTGCTCCAACGTCGGGTCAAACTTTGCTATAAATGTAGATGCAACAACTCGCGCCATTGCTACGTTTTCTGGCAAGGCTTCCATTTCCAATTTTATCATCACATGCTACCCCCATGCTTTTTTATTGCTTCTTCCAAGCTGTTTTCGTGTGTTATTATTTTTGCGAGACCCGACATGTTAAAAAGTTTCATCACTGCCTCACTCATATTTGAGAGTACAAGTTTTCCGCCCATGGATTCTGCCTTCTTGTAACGACCTATAAACATTCCGATTCCCGAAGAATCCATGAATGTTACCTCCCCCATGTTAAATATAATGTGACGGCATGAAGATTTTTCGAAGGCCGAGTCTATCTGCACGCGCAATCTCTCTGCCGCGTGGTGGTCTATTTCGCCCATAAGCGCAACGACCAGGACTTTCCCTTTGATTTGTATATCCATACTTTCTCCTTCCAAAAAATGTAAATTACTCGTACTATAAATTAAAAATCTTTTGTGTGCAAGTGTTGATTTTTTATATGTTCTGGAATATAATACAAATAAATTGACAAAGTTTAAGATTTTGTCACAAAACCATGGAGGGGGGAAGCAAATATGAACATTCGCATGATGGCACAAAGCCAACTAGCACAAGGCGGTTTTAACGTTAGCGGCCGTTCTAATATTTACGACTGGTCAAGAAACCTTAACAACCGCATTAATTCACCTGACAGGGAGTCAAATACTTCTGCTTCCAATGAAACAGTAGTAGCAGGAAACAACATTCAAAATGCACTTGATGCATTGCAAGGTGCAGGGGGCGCACTGACAGGACGCACATCCGACGCAGAAGTCGCCACCGTACGTGTGGACAACGACCGTTTGCTTGCCGCCACACCACCGCGTGACATGAGAGTGGAAGTCCAGCAACTCGCCGCAGCACAAGCCAATGCGGGCGAAGCCCTGAATCACAATTATCGCTCTACAGGTACAGGCAATTTTACATTTGCCATAGAATCCTCTGACGGAAGAAACCATACGTTTAACATAAACATAGAAGCTTCCGACAGTAATGAGGATATACAACGTCGCATGGTAGAAGCAATTAACGCTCGCCGTGAATCTACGGGCGTAATGGCATCTGTTGCCTCTGAAGGCACAGGCGACAACCGCACAACAGCACTTACGCTGGAATCTACACTCACCGGCTCAAATAACCGCTTTACGGTAAGAGATGTACAAGGCGACCTTGCCGAAACAATGGGTGTAACCACCGTCAGCCGCCAAGGCCAGAACGCCGTATTTACCGTTAATGGTGCGCAACATGTTTCTCAATCAAATGAAGTTGAACTCCAAAGAGGAGTACATCTTACATTACAAGGCGTAGGTGTAGGTGAAAACGGCACAGATATTACATTTGCACGCGGCTCACAAGAATCCGTTGCCGCCGCTACCAACTTAGTAAACGCATTAAATAACGCACTCGGCAGCATAAACACAAATGCGGGTCGCGGCAATCAACGCATGGTGTCTGACATCCAAGGCATGAACCGTACTTTCGCATCAGCCCTGCGCAATGTAGGTATAAATGTGGAAAGCAATGGCCGTCTGACCATTGACCAAGAGCGTTTGCAACGCGCCGCAGAAGATGGAAGCTTGGGTCGCATGTTTGACTCAAACAGCAATTCTGGATTTGCTGCACGCGCCGGCAGAATCGCCAACAATGCTTCTTCTGGCTCGTACAGGAACACCGACCGACCCGCACCCGTACAAGTTACCTCGCCTAACAATATGTTCGACTTTGGTAACGCGGGCAACTCTTGGAACATGATGAGCTTATTTGTGTAAAAATAATATTTTTTAATCAGAGTAACGCGGGAGCTTGCTTTCGGATGACAATCCGAGCAGGCTCCCGCGTTTTTAGTTAATACATTTTGATAGTATAAGCTCGTTTGACTTCCCAAAACTGCCAAGTTATAATTGTGACAAATGTTTGGAAAATGTCCGAGGAGGCGAAAAATGCAATCAATAGTAAAGCGTGATAATGTTGAAGTTCCGTTTGATACAGGCAAGATAGCTGCTTGTATAGACAAGGCTTTTGAAGCAACAGGGGGATATGTAGGCGACGGAAAACGTGTGTCTTTCGAGCTTACGCTAAAAGTACTCAATAAATTAGAAGAGCAATTTGCAGACACATCCTTTACAGTAGAAAACGTACAAGACCTTGTAGAAAACGTACTCATCGAAGGCGGCTATACAAAAGTAGCGAAGGCATATATTTTATACCGCCAAAAGCGCACTGCTATACGTGAGGCGCGTAGTGAATTGATGGATGCAGTAGCCGAAATCGTTAGAGAGACAAATCGTGACAACGCGAATGTCGGAAATTCTCCCTCGGCAAAAGTATTACAAATTTCTGAGGCGGCATCCAAGAGTTATTATCTAAACCGTGTCCTTCCCGCAGAAGAAAGAACATCCCACCTAAACGGCGACATCTACATACAAGATTTATCTTGGTATGGGAAAACCCTGACGTGTCTGCAAATACCGCTGGGCCGCTTGCTAAAAAACGGATTTAACAACGGACACGGCTCTATCCGTTCGCCAAAAAACATACGCTCGGCCGGTGCGCTCGCAGCAATTATTTTGCAGAGCAACCAAAATGACATGCATGGCGGACAAAGCTATGCTTCTTTCGATAAAGACATGGCTCCATATGTAGAAATCGAGCGCAAGCGACAAGAAAAAAATCTGCGAGAGAATTTGGACACACTGGGCGTGACAGCAAACGAAGACGAAATCAAAACACTGGTGGACAAGCATACCTACCACGAGACCTTCCAAGCAATGGAGGCCTTTATATATAACCTGAACACAATGCATTCGCGGGCGGGAGCGCAGGTGCCGTTTTCCAGTATCAATCTCGGCACAGACACGACCCCTGGCGGACGCATGATTATCAAATGCTTCTTAGAGGCCTATGAAAAAGGTCTGGGCAAAGGCGAAACCCCTATTTTCCCCAACTTGATATTTAAACTAAAGTACGGAATAAACTTTGATGTTGATGACCCAAATTATGACCTCTTCCAAATTGCCATGCGTGTGGCATGCAAGCGACTCTTCCCGACGTTTTCATTCTTGGACGCGAGCTTTAACAGTTGCTTCGGTGACGAAGAAGTGGCGTACATGGGCTGCCGCACCCGCGTAATCGGTAATGTTGATAAAGACTCAGAAGTCACCGACGGCCGCGGAAATCTTAGCTTTACCTCTATAAACCTAGTGCGCCTCGGTATCCGAGCAGGCAACGATATTGGTAAGTTTTACCGCCTCTTAGATGAAACAATGGAAAAAGCGGTGAAACAGTTGCTCACGCGATATAATCTGCAAAAAAACTTGCGTGTGCTGGATTTTCCGTTCCTCATGGGGCAACATCTTTATCACGATAGCGAAGGATTAAAACAGACTGACACCATAGAAAAAGCAATAAAACATGGCACCCTAAGTATAGGATTTATTGGGCTTGCCGAGTGCCTCGTGGCACTCACAGGCAACCACCACGGTGAAAATGCAGGGTCACAAGCACAGGGCATTTCTATAGTGAGCTATATGCGCCGGATTTGTGACGAGGCAAGCTTAAAATATGGGCTTAATTTTTCTCTGCTCGCTACACCCGCCGAACAATTAAGCGGAAAGTTTACCGCATTGGATGTAGAGAAATACGGCTCGCTGCCCGGCATAACCGATAAAAAGTGGTATACCAACTCTTTCCACGTACCTGTGGAATGTAAAATCACTGCCTTGGAAAAAATAGCAATCGAAGGTGTATATCATCAATACTGCAATGCGGGGCACATTTCGTATGTAGAGTTTGCTTCTGCACCGGGACAAAACATCGAAGCCTTCGAAAATGTAATCCGCGCCATGGCAGAAGCCGACATGGGCTATGGAGCAGTCAACTTTCCACTCGACATCTGCCGCGAATGTGGAAAACAAGGCCTTCATAACGAAGAAAAATGCACAGGATGTGGCAGTACGGACATAAGCCGCGTCCGTAGAATAACAGGCTACCTTTCTACTTTAGATAGGTTTAATGACAGCAAATTGGCGGAAGAGCATAACCGCGTAAACCATGAGGAGTAAACTTTGAGAATAGCAGGTATCACATATGAATCTTTGGCAGACGGACCCGGCATACGTGTGGTTATTTTTGTGCAGGGTTGCGACTTGGGTTGCCCGGAATGCCATAACCCCGACAGTCACTCAAAAACAGGCGGGCGCGAACATACCGTGCGTGAGGTAATCCGCATGATACGCAAACCCGGTCCGGGACGTAAAATGGTAAAGGGTGTAACATTTTCCGGCGGTGAGCCATTTTTGCAAGCAGGTGACTGTGCGCAAATTGCATTCGAGGCAAAGCGGATTGGCTGGGATGTCACGACCTTCACAGGTCACACATATGAGGAGCTAATGGCACGCGAGGACGCGGACATACGCGCACTCCTTGACCTTACAGATTACCTTATAGACGGCCCATATATCCACGAAGAGCGCGACATCGGCTTGAAATTTCGTGGCTCTACAAATCAACGTCTAATTGACATGAATGCCACACGTAAGCAAAACGGTAAAATAAAATTGTATTATGGCAACTAAAAAGGAGAAGAATAAATGTTAAATGAATACTTGTCATCCAAACCACTAAATGAGCTAAATACAGAAATGCTAACATTCACTGCAAATCTGGAGATGGTAGCACGCGGTAATCCACAAATCGCAAAGAGCATATTGCAAGAGCTGATAGACCAACGTAGTCATCTAAAGCTAATTGCCAGCGAAAACTACTGCTCCCTCTCCACCCAAAGTGCGATGGGCAACCTGCTCACTGACAAATACGCCGAAGGTTTTGTGGGCAACCGCTTTTATGCGGGATGTGACAATGTGGACAATATAGAGGCGATTGCCTGCGACGAAGCAAAAAGGCTCTTTGGGGCAGAACATGCCTATGTACAGCCACATTCGGGTGCTGATGCTAATCTCGTGGCATTTTTGGCAGTATTGCGCAAGAAATTTCATACAACAGAAAATATCTTAAACCTTCCTAAGGACGAATGGGAAAAAATCCGCAAAGACATGGGCAATCAAAGGCTCCTTGGTATGGGTCTCTATTCTGGCGGACATCTCACTCACGGTTATAGACATAATGTCTCAGCACAACTTTTTGAGGTGTTTAATTACGATGTGAACGAAAACACAGGGTTGCTCGAATACGACAATCTTCGCAATATGTTACAGGAGGTAAAGCCTCTCATCTTCCTGATTGGCTTTAGCGCGTATACGAGAAACATCGACTATTCCCTACTCCGTCAGTATGCAGACGAAGTCGGTGCGGTCATGGTCGTAGACATGGCGCATTTTGCAGGCCTCGTCGCGGGGGGTGCAATCTCGGGCAAATACAACCCCATCCCCTACGCAGACATCGTAACTACCACAACCCACAAAACCCTACGTGGACCGCGTGGCGGCATGGTGTTGTGCAAACAAGAATACGCCGAATTTGTGGACAAGGGCTGTCCGCATGTACTGGGAGGTCCCCTGCCACATGTGATGGCCGCAAAAGCTATCGCATTTAAAGAGGCAAACTCGCCTGAGTACAAAGCCTATGCAGCAAAGGTGGTCGAAAACTCCACCCATCTGGCCGCCACCCTTGTCACGAAAGGAATCCATGTACAGACAGGTGGCACTGACAACCACATAGTACTCGTTAACGTAGAAAAGCTGGGCATAACAGGTCGCCAGGCAGAACTGGCTCTTAGAGAATGTGGCCTAACCTTAAACCGCAACACCTTGCCGGGAGATAAGTATGGCCCATGGTATACCAGCGGACTACGTTTTGGTACACCTGCGACTACCAGCTTGGGGATGGGCAAGCCCGAAATGGAAGAAATCGCCGACATCATAGCCACTACCCTAAAATCCATCACCGCCAACTTGGATAAAAATGGCAACAAATCCAAAGCAAAATACACGCTGGCAGAAAACGCAAAAGAAACAGCAATAAAACGTGTACACTCCTTGCTGGATAAATATGTACTTTACCCTGAAATAGATGTAGAATTTTTGCAAAAAAACTTGAAATAGCATTAAAATCATGATATACTCCCTGTCGTTGACCGTTTACCCTCGTGGCGGAATTGGCAGACGCGCCAGATTTAGGTTCTGGTGGGAGACCGTGCAGGTTCAAGTCCTGTTGAGGGTAGTGAAGTATTTTAAAACCGGCTCTGAAAAATTTTCGAATTTTTAAGGCCGGTTTTGTTTTTAGGAGCATAACAAATGATAAAAATAGCCATCTGCATAGCATTAACACTTCTTAGCAGCTTTGCATTTATGTTGTCCGCTAATCCTTTTGGTGGAGCGGTTTTTGCTGTCGTTGTATTTTGGCTTTATATGCAAGTTTCTTCTGTGCGGAGGGCGGAGTTTGTTTTTGCAATCCTCATTAGCATTGCATATGTGATTGGGATTTCTTTCACTCGATACAATGCATTTTTTGGTGCTTTGCATTCGCTTGTTATTTTTGCAGGGTTTGTACCGTTTTTTTATGCGGCTGTTTGTCTTTTGGCAGACAAGGTTTTGGCATTTACAATTGAAAATAGCGGAGAGGGGCGATTTAGTAATTTTTTCGCCCCTTTTATTTTGTTTTTAATTGCATGGTTGCCTTATTTTTTTATTTACTTCCCGGGCAATTTGATAAATGACAGTGTAAGGCAACTTGCACAGTTTGAAGGGCTTGCGCCATATAGCAACCATCACCCCATCATTTCTACGTTTTTCATGGGAATTTTTTATAGAATTGGCGGACTCGCTCTTATCACTATCATTCATAATATGATGATGGCGGCGGCGTTTTCTCTCGCACTTATATATTTAAAAAAATGGGGCATAGCGTATCGCGTGCGGCTTGTAGTTATGCTCTTTTTTGCGGTATTTCCCGTTTTTGGTATCTGGGCGCAGACGATTTTAAAAGATACACATGCGGCGGCTGTTATGTTGATGTTTGTACTCTTTTATATTGATTTGCTGCGCAGGTTTTCTCGCAGGCGGCTATTTCTTTGTTTAGTAGCGGCTGTAGTGGCATCACTGTTTAGAAACGAGGTCGTTTTTGTTGTTGTTCCTTCGATACTCGCTTTGATTTTTGTCCATACCCGACGTAAACGGCGCGTGGTTTTGGCGGCTTGTGCCATTGGTGTTTTTATTGTGGTGCGACTCATCGTAGGTGGCGCAACGGCAGTCACTGACGCAGAGCGCGGCAGTGTACGTGAGGCCTTGTCCGTTCCATTCCAACAAACCGCACGCTTTATGCGTTATCATCAGCTCACCGATACAGAACGAGCTGTTTTGGCCGCTACATTTGAAAATTACTATCTGCTGGGAGAGTTGTATGACCCTCGGATTTCTGACCCCGTAAAAAATCGCTTCATTGAGGGCGCGGATTTGGGTGCGTATTTTAGGACTTGGGCGGCTATGGGTCTGCGTGCGCCGCGTACTTATCTGGAGGCGGCTATCGCTGTGTCTTTTAGCTATGTTGTACCATTCGGACCTGACTGGATGATTGTTTGGTGGGAGAGCAGTCACGATGTAATACCCTTGCTGGAGCGTGACGACATTGGATATGCGTTTTCAAATCCGGAGATGAGGGTTTTACCTGTACTTGGAATGGAATTTTTGGGCAGGCTGCCTATTATCGGGGCGTTCTTCCATACAGGCAACTACACTTGGGCTATGGCGTTTTTGGCTTTACTTCTTGTAAATAAAAAAATGTGGAGCAAAACACTTTACTTTTTGCCCGCTTTAATGATAATTTTAGCATGTATGGCTTCGCCCGTGCATGGTTTTTGGCGGTATTATCTGCCGATATTATTTATGTTTCCGGTGCTTTCAGCATTGGTATTGAAGGAGTTGCAAGATGACACATATTAGAAATTTTTGCATAATCGCACACATTGACCACGGAAAATCTACGCTTGCAGATAGGCTGATTGAGCTGGCAGGCGTGTTAACAAAACGTGAGATGCAGTCGCAGGTTTTGGATAACATGGACTTGGAGCGTGAGCGTGGGATTACAATAAAGGCGCAGAGTGTACGCCTTGTGTATAATGCGCCCGATGGACAGGAGTATATCCTCAATTTAATCGATACCCCGGGTCACGTAGACTTCACATACGAGGTGAGCCGTTCACTGGCGGCCTGCGAAGGGGCTATTCTTATAGTGGATGCCGCGCAGGGCATAGAAGCACAGACGTTGGCAAATGTATATCTCGCGCTGGACAATAATCTCGAAGTCCTGCCCGTGGTCAACAAGATTGACTTGCCATCTGCCGACCCCGATAAGGTAAAGGCTGACATCGAAAACATTATTGGACTCGATACCGATGGCGCACCGCTTATTTCTGCAAAAAACTCGCTTAACATCCAGCATGTTTTCGACCGTGTGGTAAGCGCGATTCCCGCGCCAAAAGGCGACCCTGACGCACCGCTGAAAGCTCTTATTTTCGATTCAATTTTTGACGCTTACAAGGGTGTCATTGTTTTTATCCGAGTGATGGACGGCGTAATTAAAAAAGGCACTAAGGCATATTTTATGGCAACAGATAAGCAATTTGAAATTGTAGAGACAGGTTATTTCGGACCGGGCAAGTTTATCCCATCAGACAGCCTAAGCGCGGGTGAAGTAGGCTATATCACTGCAAGTATAAAAAACGTGCGTGACACAAATATAGGTGACACCGTCACAGAAGTTGGGCGAAAAACCCCCGAGCCATTCCCCGGGTACAAAAAGGTGAATCCCATGGTCTACTGCGGTATTTTTCCATCGGACGGCGCGAGATACACCGACCTGCGTGATTCTCTGGAAAAGCTACGCCTAAATGATGCATCGTTGCAGTTTGAACCTGAAACATCCGTAGCGTTGGGTTTTGGTTTCCGTTGCGGCTTCCTTGGACTGCTCCATCTGGAAATCATACAAGAACGCCTTGAACGTGAGTACAACCTTGACCTCATCACCACCGCACCCAGCGTAATCTACAAGGTCTACCAAACAAACGGCGAAATGCAGGAGCTATCCAACCCCGCCGACATGCCCGACCCCTCCCGCATAAAATACATGGAAGAGCCAATTGTAAAGGCCGAAATCATGCTACCCAAGGATTACATGGGTCCTGTAATGGAACTCTGTCAAGAACGCAGGGGTGTATACCTCGACATGGAATACATGGATGCGACTCGTGCAATACTACGCTATGAGTTGCCACTAAACGAAATAATCTACGATTTCTTTGATACATTAAAGTCACGCAGTCGTGGTTATGCATCCTTTGACTATGACCTAAAGGGCTATGAGCAATCAGACCTCGTAAAGCTCGACATACTTGTCCACCACGAGCCTGTGGACGCTCTGTCATTTATCGTTTTTGCAAAAACAGCGGCGGAACGCGGCAGGAAAATGGCAGAGAAGCTAAAAAAAGAAATCCCGAAACACCAATTTGAAATCCCAATCCAAGCCTGTATAGGCAGTAAAATAATAGCACGTGAAACAATAGGTGCGATGCGCAAAGATGTTTTGGCAAAATGCTATGGCGGCGATATTACACGTAAGAAAAAACTGCTTGAGAAGCAAAAAGAGGGTAAAAAGCGTATGCGTAGCATAGGCTCGGTAGAGGTGCCGCAGCAGGCGTTTATGAATGTGTTGAAGCTGGATGAAGCATAGGGTTATGGAGGTGCAGTAATGCGAAATGCTTTAATGGCATTGGTTTTTTTTAGCATAGTTTTGACGAGTTGCGCTTATAGCAACACGGCATATAACGATGACGCATTGCCTGTTGATTATGATTTTTTCGAAAATTCCTATGAATCGACCGTAGAATTGATTGATGTCAAGGAGGCTCTTGAAATTTTTGGCGAGGGCGTTGAGGCATATGTATATGACATTGAAACAGGTTTGACATACAAGGTGCGGAGGGTCATTGGCGGTTACAACACTTTGGCCGATGTAGAAACCTTGACGCAACATGATACCGACATATTATTGGAAACAGCAGGCGGCGAATGGAATGTCAGAAGAAGGGCTGTAATCGTGACTGTCGATGAGAGACGGATTGCGGCTTCAATCGCACCGTTTGAACATTCCGGCAGTGAAGAACATCCCTTTGGTGACATAATTGATAATCGTAGTGGAGGAACGGGTACGGGCATCAACCTGAACTATATAAGGGGCAATGGCATGGTTGGTGTGGTGGATATTTTCTTTTTTAACAGCTTGGTCCCGGGGATTAATAGGGTTGACCCTCGCCATCAAGAAATGGTGATAGAGGCTTATGAGCATGGTCGGAGTTAAGCTATTATTTTTTTTGTTAATATTTTTTTTGCCCTTAAACGCATATGGCGCAGACAGGGGTGTTTTGGTAGAGGAGTATCAAGTCAATATTTACAGAGCGAGAGTAATTGAAGTAGTGGAGGAGCGGGAGTTTAGGGATACAGTCATACAAACCCTCCGTATCAGAATCTTAAACAGGGATTTTATAAATCACGAAACAACAATAACAAACACTCTTGTAGGAAATCCATATGACATACGCCTGCGCCGCGGGAACAGAATAACAACACACATGGAATTTAGTGCTGACAACGAGCCGTTATTCTTTTTTCATGGATACGACCGAACTCTGCCACTATTTTTTTTAGTGTTGTTTTTTGCTGTATGCATTATAGCTTTGGGCAGACTTAAAGGTGTTAAAGCCTTGATTTCGTTGATTATTATCATATCGCTTATTGTATTCGGGCTGATTCCGTTATTGATTAGGGGGCATAACCCGATTGTTTTTTCAATTGTCACATGCATACTTGCATCTGTTGTTTTTTTTGGCATTTATTATGGGGTTGGAAGAAAATCAATTTCGGCTATAATTGGCGTATCCGGGGGACTACTGATTGGCGGAATCATTGCATATCTCTTTGGGGTGTTTGCAAGGATTGCAGGCTTTTCGCATGGGGACGCTCAAATGTTGCAATACTTACCTCACGGCTATGCCTTTGATTTTAGGGGATTGTTGTTTGCCGGGATAATCATCGGCGCGCTGGGTGCTTGTATGGATGTGGCAATATCTATTGCGTCCGCGCTCACCGAAATAAAATTGCATAACCCAACCATACAGAAGAAAGAACTAATCGAGTCCGGTTTTAATATAGGCAGGGATATTATGGGTTCGATGGTAAATACCCTTGTATTGGCCTATACGGGAGGCTCCCTCGCAACGGTTATGATTTTTATGGGCTTTGATATGGGGTTTAGCGAAATAATCAACTTAGAATCTATTTCAACAGAAATAGTCAGGGCAATCGCCGGAAGTCTCGGGTTATTATTTGCCATTCCCCTAACCGTATTTGCTTTTATTTTTCTTGACAATGAAAAGGAGGATAGATGATGAAACAAATAAAACAGCTGATGATTATCATATGCATAATCTGTGTTTTTTTGCCGACTGCGGCTTTAGCTTGCCCGGGCGGCGATGAGTTTGGGCGACCCTATTTTGAGGTTTGGAACAGAGACTGGACAACCAAAACAATGTTTTACTCCCTTGACCAACACTTTTACAGGAGGGAGTTGTGTACCATTACTTATGAACATTCTTCGCGAGAATCTTTCTCATTTCCGATTGTGGGTCAATCAGTCCTCCCGATGTACGGATACAGAAACTGGGGCGAAATCAACTACCCTAGTAGTGTTTCGGTGTCAGGGACAGACTTCCTCATGTTTGTCGGGCTGACAAATACCTTTAGGCAGTTGAGAGCGATTGCAGAAAACAATGAAGCTGACGAAGTATTCTATGATATTTTGGTACACAGGCTACATGCTACCGATGGAACGGATGATAATTTTTTCCGCGCACAGAGTAGATTTGATGATGGTGGCTTTACACAAGCGTTGCCTCAAATACTAAGGATTGAGGCAGGGATTATCTTTGAGGATATGGTTTTTACCGAAATGCAAGACGATATAACTGCATTGGATAGTTTGCATGACACTATCGAAGTTTTTGTGCAAAAACATGAAGGTATTGATGTAAACAATGTCGTAGCAATAAATCTTGATAGGGAGTTGCACGAAATAGACAGAATCCCTTTGAGTTTGCCACGAGATGATACGATTCGATTTGTCATATATGAGTCAGGGACTTATGCCTTCGTATTAAACGATTTTGCAGACTTTCTGTCACCGGAATCACTATACGAACAAGACCCGGTCGAAATTTTATATGAATACGAGTACAATCAAGAAACACCCGACGCAGCAAACATAAGCGGCGTGGTAGCCATTTTAATTGCATTGGTCGTAGTCGTAGGGATTATTGCTCTTCTGATGAAAAAGAAACAGCCGAAGAAACGGTCAAGGAAACATTAGAGAGGGACGTTTTAGATATGTCTGACAATCAAATAACCAAAACACAGGAAAAAATACTGGCGGTACGTAACAATATCGAAAAAGTAATGGTCGGCAAGACCAAGGAAATAGAACTAATCCTTTCTGCACTGGCGGCGGGTGGTCATGTGCTTATTGAGGATGTACCCGGTACAGGCAAAACCACGCTGGCAAAAGCCCTCGCGGCTTCTATCGATGGGACATTTAAGCGGATTCAGTTTACACCTGACCTTTTGCCGACAGACCTCACAGGGCTTAATGTTTACAGTCCAAAAACAGGCGAATTTACATTTCGGCCGGGAGGGCTTTTTACAAATATTTTGTTGGCGGATGAGATTAACCGCGCCACGCCGCGCACGCAGTCCGGGCTTTTGGAATGCATGGAGGAGCGTCAAATCTCCATAGATGGGCAGACATATCCGCTCGCATCGCCATATTTTGTAATAGCGACACAAAACCCGGTGGATACACATGGTACATTTCCGCTACCCGAGGCACAACTCGACCGATTTCTTATGCAGGTCGAAATAGGATACCCACATCGCGAAGGCGAAGCCGATGTAATCCAACGATTTCTTGCACCCCAAGAAAAAACGCCATTGGAATCACTAAAGCCCGTCTCCACCGCAGAAGATTGGAACGAAATCCGCAAAATCGCAAGCGCGGTCACTGTCCACCGCGATTTATGCCTATATATCGCAGACCTAGCCACCCATATAAGGCGCAACGAAAGGATTACGTTGGGTATAAGCCCTCGTGCATCACTGCATCTCGCACAGGCATCACAGGCCTTTGCCTTGTTAAACGGTCGTGATTTTGTCACACCCGAGGATATAAAAGAACTCGCACCTATTTGTTGGGCGCATAGGATTTCTAAACGAGATGCTGTACGCTCCGCACTTTCTGCCACGCCTGTGCCTACGGAGAGTTTTTGATGACCACCCTGGGTATTTTTGTCGCCCTGCTTCTTGTCATGATTTTTATCAGGAAAGCATACAACTCATCCTGCTTAGAAAATGTTGATGTGTCACTGACCATGAACGCTTCCCGCGCCACCGAAGGCGATGAGTTAATCCTTAAAGAAATCGTAAGCAACCGAAAATGGCTACCCCTTCCGTGGCTTAGTGTAAAATTTCAGATTGACCGAGAGATTGTGTTTGCCGACCAAACCGACGCGGCGGTCTCTGATATGTACTATCGGCATGACCTCTTTCATATACTGATGCATCAAAAAATCACACGCCGCCTTCGTTTTAAATGCACAAAGCGAGGGGTTTATGCCATACGTGGGCTGGAAGTAACGGCATGGGATATTTTGATGGAAAACAAGTACATACGCAACTTTGAAACATCGACTACATTAGTTGTGTATCCATCGACCATTCCCATCTATGAGACGGATGCACTCTGTACTCGTGTATATGGGCATTTGCGTACGGTTTATCAGATTTATCCCGACCCATTCTCCTTCCGCGGCATACGCGAATATGCATTTGGCGACCCCATGAAAAACATAAATTTTAAAGCATCGGCCAAGACGCAAGAGCTGATGGTAAACATCCAAGACTTTTCTAATGCCCGCGAGGTTGTTTTTATTCTTGACACACAACGCCATCCCGCCCTTTTTGACGAATACTACGAAGAACGCTCCATTAAAATCATCGCATCACTCACAGAGAAGTTTCAAACACAGGGCATAACTTTGTCGTTTTGGTTAAACCATTCAACCCCTGTCACAGAGGGAAGAGGTGCGGCACATAGCCTGAAAATATTGGAGGCTTTGGCATACATTACCTTTGGGACGGACAAGTCGATTGCTGATGTCATACAAAGGGCGGACTCCGCCACATCCGAATACTGGCTAATTTCGCCCTATCATGCAAAAACCACCGAATCCGCCTTTGAAGCACAACGCAAAAAAGGCACAAGAATAGTCTGGCTAATCGCAGGAGAAAAACCCAAGGATTTGGTATGTAGTGATGATATAATATTTGTGTAAAATCGTTACACTTTGCATTTTTTGCAAAGCTTGGTTATAATCTATAAAGATACATAATATTTTAGGGGGACGGAAATGAAACGTCTACAGCTAAGAAAGAAGCTTCCCAAGTTAGCAAAACGTAAAGTAAAGCTACCAAAAAACAAACAACAAATCTGGGTATACAACGAAGGCAAACTGGAGCAGGAGCGCATATGTCCCGAGAGGCTAATGCGTCTGATTTACGAAAACCCCGTTGGCGGGGCTTCTTTGCTATGGCTGGTTAAGCGCAAGGCTATTAGCCGTTTGTATGGGCTGTACTGCCGCACGCCGCTTTCTGCTAAAGGCATACCGCAGTTTATCGAAAAGTATGGCGTGGATATGACAGGTTGCCATGGTACGTATAGGAATTTTGCACAATTCTTTGCCAGAGAAAAGTCGGATGTGGTTTTCCCTGACTCTCCAAACTCACTCGGGTCGCCATGTGAAGGACTTGTTTCCATTTTTTCTGATATAAAACCCGAGCAGATTATCGCGGCTAAGGGTTCACATTTTTCTCTTACGGAGCTGTTTGCGGACTCGCATCTTGCGGAGGAATACAAAGGCGGCACGATGGTAAGTATAAGACTCACCCCTGCAAATTATCACAGGATGCATTTTTTTGATACCGGTGTGGTAGAAAGTACCCGCATGATAAAAGGCGACCTATACTCTGTAAGCCCACTTGCACTAAAGCGTGTAATGCGTCTGTACTGCCGAAACAAACGCGCCCTCATCAAGTTTAAAACAGAAAACTTTGGCGATGTGGTACTCGTGGAGGTAGGTGCGACCTTTGTGGGTAGCATCGTGCATTGTTTCAAAGACGGACAGAATGTAGAACGCGGCGACGTTGCAAGTTATTTCAAACCCGGCGGCTCACTTGTGCTTATGTTTTTGAAAAAAGGTGCGTTTACGCCAAACCCCATATTAGTACAGCACACCTCCGATGGTATAGAAACAAAAATACCCATAGGTGAAATGCTTGGAGGCTCTCAACCTTGAACCTTTTTATAAGGCTTTTTCCCGCACTAAAGCATTTGAATATCCCAAACGCAATTACTACGCTTGGGCTTACTTTTGGAATCTTTGCGTGCTATTTCCTTACACAACAAAATTTGAGGATGGCAGTCGTCCTGCTTTTTTGTGCAGGTGTGATGGACGCAGTGGACGGCTATGTGGCAGAAAAGCTTAATCAACAGACCGAGTTTGGACAATATGTAGATACACTTGTGGATTTTTTTACATGCGGAATAGTACCTGTGTGGATGGTTTTTGATTTGCTCGTTGGTGACGCTTTTTTTGACAATGTACTCATCGTAGTCGCATTGGTTTTTTACTGCACATGCGCATTGTGGCGTTTGGCATATTACAATATCATCGAGGCAGACAAATCCTTTACAGGCTTGCCCGTACCCGGCTCTATGATGGTTGTCACCATGGGCGTGTGGTGTGTGGTTAAACTGGGTTTTCCTATGTGGGTCTCTGCCATTACGTTTTTTGTCATCGGCATGTTAATGGTATCGGGTATCACCCTAAAAAAATATGGCTGGTGGCAAAAAATCATGAGCGCGCTTGGATTAGTCTTTGTTTTGCTCGTGATTTTTACTTAAATTTGCCACAGCATACCATCGGCTACTTTGGCGGCTTCGGAGCCGCCTTTTATTATGCGTACAAGCTCCAACGCAAATTCTATGGAAGTACCCGGGCCTTTTGAGGTCGTTATGTTTTCGTCTGTTACGGTGGTAGTAATGCCTATGTGAGCGGCTTGCAACCTGCCTTCCATCGTAGGATAGCATACAGCGGTTTTGTCTTTAAGGAAGCCCAATTCTCCAAAAACAGTGGGCGCGGCGCAAATAGCGGCGAATTTTCCGCCATGTGCGTAGTGATTGCGCAACATTTCTAACAAAAGTTCATGTTTTTTGAGCTTGCTCGTACCGGGGCCGCCGGGCAGGATTAGCATCGCGCCGTGATTGTCCTGCAACTCATCCAGTATCATGTCAGCCTTCACCAAAATCAAATGCGAGCCAATTACATCATGTTTGCCCGTGAGTGATACACTCGCCGTTTTTACTCCGCCACGTCGCAGTATATCCAGCACCGCCACAGCCTCGATTTCTTCAAAACCATCTACAAGGAAAAGAATTGCTTCGTACATAATGTTAGTCCTCCAGTTTTGTCACTGATTCCCGCTGTATAATACGTGGTTTTATCAGGCTTGTTGCATTGTAGCCGGGGTTGTCTATGGTTTCCAGCATATTTTTTGCGATGAGTCTGCCGAGTTTTGCTTTTGGGTGAACGACTGTCGTGAGTGGCACCTTGCAGAGTGCCGCTATATCAGTGTTGTCCATCCCAATGATGGAAATATCCTGCGGGACATTAAATCCTGCCGATGTGAGTACATCCACCAGATGTGCCGCCAGCCTGTCATTGTAACAAACAACGGCGGTACAGCCCTCCAACCGTTTAAAAAGCCGCTCCGAGCCTTTGAAAAGCTCTATTTCGTCCTCATTTGTATACCACAATGTCTGCCATGGGGTATAAGGCATGGCGGCGGCAAAAAGTGCCTCCACATAGCCCTGAAAACGTAACGCCCCCTGCACCACATCCGATACAAAAAAGCCTGCGATTTTTTTATGTCCCGCCGCGATTAAGTACTCTGTTGCCAAACGTCCTGCGGCTACGTCATCCATACTCACATACGGAAATGCCCGACCCTCATGATAGCCGCCTAAGTAGATGAGATGTATGCCCCTCTCCTTGATTTCGTCCAAAATATAACTGCGCGGGTTAAAGAGGCGACTGCGTGCAGGGTCCAGAATAATGCCTTTTACTCCACTTTCTATGAAGGAGCGCAATGCCTTGTATTCTATTTCAATCTCATACTCCGAAAGGGCGAGCTGTATAGAATAATCATTTTTTAACAAAACACTCTCTATACCATGCAAGATTTCTGAATTAACATAGCCAATAAAGCCCAAAAGCACCCCTATACTACGCCGCGCACCACCCGCGTTTTGCGTAGATACAAAAGTCCCCACACCCTGCCGCCGCTCCAAGATGTTTTCGTACTCCAAAACACCCACCGCTTGGCGCACAGTCTGGCGACTAATGCTGAAAATCTCCATCAGCTCGCCTTCTGAATAAAACTTGTCTCCATTTTTAAGGTTGTTAATTTCGATTTGCTGTTTTACCCATTCTACGACTTTAGCATATTTGGCCTGCAACCCTAACACCCCTTTTTATGTAAAAAAAGCAACTGATGGTATTGTACCACCAGTTGCTTTGTGTGGCTAGACTATAAAATAATTTCGAAGCTCCTTGTTGTATCGTCCCAATCCACTACCGCGCCGAAGAAGTATGCAACAAACCTCGCGGGCAACATTGTCCTTCCATCGACAATCATCGGCGGAACATCCATACCCAGTGCAGAAAGCTCCGGTGTAATAACTCCGATGGGTACGATTAGTGTTTGGCCGTCTTTTGTGAGTGATACCTGCCGTGTTGCGTCGTCCCAGCCTACCTCTGCGCCAAGCGCGTATGAGATAAAGCGTATGGGAAGCAGTGTTCTGCCGCCTTCGACGATGGGCAATACGTCCATGGCCAGAGACATTGCGTTGTCGGCAAGGTCTACTATGAAGTAGGAGTCAAGACCGATAACGAGTCTGCGTAATTCTTCTACATACTCAATGGTGAAAGAGCCTGTAAACTCCGCCTCGAATACGAAATAGCCTGTATCTGTATCAAATCTGCCGCCGATGATTTCGCCGTCCTCTGTGACTGCTACCAGTCTGTGGACATTAACGCCTTCGAGGTCAAAGTCAGCAAGTGATACAAGTATTCGCATGGGCGATACGGGAAGATGTGTGACCGCCACGGTGTAGAGTACACTGTCATTGCCTTCTGCAAATCCACCCGGTGCCTGGGTGGTGGTTGCTTGTGGTTCAGCCGGTTGTGTACCTGCCGGTCTTACGATTACAGCACCGCCGCCGCCCGGTGGTCTCGGTCTGACGACTTCTCCGGGTGTTGTGCCACATGTGCATGGGTCGTTGTCACAGATGTCGCAGAGGTCATAATCTCCGTCATCGTCACCTTGTTCCAGTACGACGAGACTAAATATTTCGGATAATGCTGTCACACCGCGGAATAGTGTTGCGGTAAGGACAACCGATACATCGCCGTCTGTCGGGCGGGTTACAACGCCGGTCGCCGCATTTAGGGTTGCAGGACGGCTGGAGTGCCACGCGATAGACACGCCGTTGATGGATGTCGGCAAAGTGCCGAGGTTTGTTCTTACTTCGCTTTGCAACGTGTTTTCTCCGCGTATGCTGTCCCATGTGATAGCCGCCAAAGCGTCTGCCACGGCAATCCTGTCTAAGCAGGCAGGACAATCATTATCATCACAGCAGTAGAAATTAACACGTTCCAATACGATTTCATAAATATTAAAATCGGGATGCGGCCCTACGCCATAAGCACCGAACTGGACGCGAATAGAACCGGCAGGTTCTTCGCCCGCGATAGAATCCAAGTCAAACTCTACAGAAGCAGTCCAACCGTCCGCAGGAGTTCCGCTGATGGTAGAGCCGGGTAGACTTGCACCGGGGCCAAACCATGGCGGGACATCCCTTCTTATTAATATAGGTGTCGTACCACCACTGCCGACAAAGGTCAGGCGATATGTCTGGCTCGGTACAAGGTCAAATGACTCCAGCACCACGTCTAAGCCAAACCAATAGTTATCTCTGTCGCTTACTGCAATACCTCTGGTATTGCCGGGCGTGTTGATTATTTCAAACGATGCGTCATCACTGTTTGTCAGATGCGGCCCCAGGTCATCAGCAATCGCCGCGCCCAAAGGCAGAGCCTGAACATAATCACATTCGGACATTCTCCACATCTCTACAACAGAGAACTCGGGTGGTACACCCAAAATCACATCAAGCTGAATCGTACTAAAGCTTATATGGCCTCTTCCACGATGTGTCTGACCCGGAGAAGCTCCGGAGTTATTAGTGAGTGTGATATACAACGCGCTTGCATGATTTGTGCCATCGAAAAGGAATGCAGTGGGGACTGAAACGGTGGCAACCGCAGGGGCATCACCGGCAGTTTGGTGTACAGATACATACATTCCATTGCCCGACACAAGATGTGTGACACCCTGTGGGTCAACACCGGGACCTACGGACAAATCTGTCCATGTTAAAATCCGTCTGTTTTGGAAGCCTGATGGCATATTGAATGTCAGGAGAGCCGAAGTAATGCCGTCAGGTGCAGTTTGACTGAAATTGTCCAAACATAATCTAAGCACTACAAAGTCTCCTGCATAGGTGGGTTCGTTTAATAGTATTGAGCCTGAGGCACCCGGGCCGACAAGGCTGACTCGGGGGTCTACAAATGTGGGCATGGGTGGATTAGAAGTAGGATTAGACGTATTGTCTCCCATTACAACCCATACCAGCTCTTCCAGCTCGGGTGGTGCCGCCCATGCTTCAATGATAATGCCCAGTTCTACAACTTGCTCATGGTTTTGTGGGTTAAACACTCGGTCACGAGTACCGTTACCGACTGCAATCCTGTCAGGCATTTCGAAATATCCACGCAGGGTTATTTGTTGCTCACCCATAAATCCGGGCAACAAAGCGATATTGTCAAAGTCCCACTCCGGGAATACGTGATAACCCCAGCCGCGCTCGGTTTCAATCCATGCGGTATCGGGCAAATCCCATTCTTCTACAGGTGTGCCGTGAGGTATGACAAGTCTTCCGCCTGATAGCTCCCAAAGATTTTCTCTGTGGTCGCCCCAGTTATGCCAAACTTGACCTGTCCAGTCGTTAGGATTAAGAGGTGCGACTGAGTCAAGATTTGGGAATATAAATGTCGGAGCCGGGCCGCTGTATACACCAAATGGGTTTGTTAATGCAACGCCTGTTCTGTTTGCAGGAATATCTGTGCCGATGTATCCGATAATTTGGACACGCACATAGTTACCCCAAACATAACGACCCAGTTCTGCCAAATCCAAATACGGGCCTTCGTGGATGACGACACCGCCGCCGCGTGTCAGGTCGCGTGTACCACCGTATCCGCCGCGCCATGGATTACCTGTTACCCATTGGATAACGACATTGCTGTCCGCGCCATACATATCTGCGTCTACTGTAATAACTTGACCATCTACACTGATGCTGTTAATCACAGGTGTAGGCTGGCTCAACAACGCACCTCTGCCGCTTGCAGAGTTTCCGGCGGCACCGGGGTTTACACCCAGTCTACGGTCTATGCGTGTTACTGCATAAAACGCACCTTCCAGCATTGCATCTCTTGTTGCTAATGAGTTGGTGCTGTGGAGGCTGTCAGGTGGCAAAAGCATAACATTCCAGTTGTAACCTGTTTGTTCGATACCATGGGAGTCGTCTGCCGAAAGTGCCCAGACATTACGACCTGCGGGCATCGTTTCCATGAGGACGTTATCCCACAAAATACGGTCGGAGCGAGTTTCGCCGTCTGCTCTGTTGTAAAGCTCAAAGCCTAAAACAGAATAGAACATTTTAAACCATGATGCATAGCCTTCTACCATCAATGGGTTGTTAGAAGCACGCATACCCAGTTCGAGGTCCGGCTCTTGGCCTCTAAAGTTTCCGGGCCAGTCACGATGTGCCGGGAAGTATGGGCTGTCATACCATGTGTGTCTGCCCGGGTGAGCAATCATTGTTACGCCGCCAAGCTCTTGTGCGCGACGGAAAACACCATGCTCTTCGTTGTGGTTGTGGTCGTGAAGTGGTGCGGGTGCTTCCATTGTGGCACGCTGGGGTACACTTTGTGTAAAGTTAGCCCAGTAAGTGTTGACGTGATTCATATAGGTTTGTTCGTTTGCATATGGGATGGGAGCCATTCCGCGTTCGGATTGGCTGCTATGCCCTGCCAGTCTGCGAGCGAGTGTCCTGTGTCCGCCATTTGTCATAAAGAGAGATGTCGGGAACGGGCCTGTAAATGTTCCGTCCAAAACAGAATCGCGCTCTTCTATTGTCATTTGATGTGCCGGGTTACGCCAATCATTTGGCGGCCACCAGCTCCATGTCCTCGGGGTAGGCCCGACGGCACGCACCGACCAGTCGCCTGTACATATTACGTTGTGGTCGGTTACTGCAAGTATGTCAAATCCTTTGTTAAAATGGTCTGCCACCGTATCCCTAAGCAACGCATTACCGTCCGAACGTGTTGTGTGGACATGAAGTGCGGTACGGAACTGGTAATGTGTCGCCCAGTTGACGGATGCATATGGGTTTGTGATGGTAAAGGGACCTGTCATCGTAGGGTTCAATGCTCTTGCGGGGCATGTGCAGTTGTGACTGCCTGAGAGTACACACCATGTGCAGTAGTCGTTATCACAATGTGGGTCGCCGTCACAACGATGTCCGCACTCGTCACAACACTCGCCGCTGTCATCACAGTCGTCACAGTTGGGGCCGTAGGAGGGTTCACATTCCGGCAAATCACAGCCGTCGGGACAGATGCGCACGACGCGGATTTGGGTATAGGTTGTGATTTCAGACGCGCCTCCGGGGTTAGAGGATAGAGAAATCGTTGCATTACCCATCGCAGTGATTTGTGCCGCTGTCCATGTTACGGAGTGGGTAAACTCTGCACCTGCCGCAGCGGGTGCGCCGTCGATTACGGTTCCACCTGCAAGGCCAACAGGGGCACCGGTTCCGCCCTCTACTCGTATACGAGGCGTAACAGCCGTCGCGACTGATGCGGTATATTCAAGTCTGTAATAATGGTCATCAATGGGACTGTTTACAGTGGCGAATGCAGCAAGGTTAATGCGTGGTGCTTGACCGACACCACCCCTGCCTTCCAGCACTATAGTCCTCGGCGGACCCGCAGTTACCGTAAGGCCAACACCGCTACCCAAATGCGTGCTTAACCAACCACCGGTGGCTGAAGCAGCGATATTATTTCCCGATAAACCCGGAGCAATCCCGGGATGCGTCTGCATATCGAAGAGAATGTTCTCTGCGACCGGAGGCTCACACGCCGGTAGGTCACAGCCACTCGGGCAGATACGCACGACGCGGATTTGGGTATAGGTTGTGATTTCGGGCGCGCCTCCGGGGTTGGAGGATAGTGAAATTGTTGCATTACCCATAGAAGAAATTTGTGCCGCCGTCCATATGACGGAGTGAGTAAACTCTGCACCTGCCGCAGCGGGTGCGCCGTCGATTACGGTTCCGGGGGCAACGGGAGCTGCACCGCTTCCACCCTCTACTCGTATACGAGGTGTAACAGCCGTCGCGACTGATGCAGTATATTCAAATCTGTATTCATGTCCGTCAATAAATCCGTTTTCGGGGGTGAGTGCGGCTAGGTTGATACGTGGTGCTTGACCGACACCACCTCTACCCTCGAGTACAATCGTCCTTGGCGGACCCGCAGTTACCGTAAGGCCAACACCGCTACCCAAGTGTGTGCTTAACCAACCACCGGTGGCTGAAGCAGCGATATTATTTCCCGATAGAGCCGGAGTAATCCCGGGATGCGTCTGCATATCAAAGAGTACTACCTCTCTGGCAGGGCCGGTGGAGCAAGATGCACAGCTACCCGGGATTGACAGCTCTGCATGTATAAATCTGTGGAACTCTGCCTGCCCGCGGTGGTTGCTGACAAGAGCGGTGGTATCGTTGGGCGAAGCAGGGTCGGGCTGGTTAGTCGTCAGTGTGACATAGATGAAGCTTGCAACATTGTCCGATGCGTCAATGAGCATCTCTCTCGGGATGCTATTATTCATCGGAGTTGTGTTGCCTGTGCGCATCCATTCGCCTGTGATATAGCTCGTGGAAAGGAGATGGTCAGTGGTCTCATTGCCCGGTGAAGAGAGGTCTGTCCATATGGCAAGTCTTCTCGTGGCGTTCACGAGACCACCGTCGTTTGTGAAATTGAGCGAAACATCGGTGGTTGCACTGTTTAGCAAATCTACAAATGCCTGTTGTCCTGCTGTCGGAACGTCGATTGCAAGTCTCAAAATGTGGCCGACATTATTAGCACCACCCGGAAGCAAGAAAGCCACATCGGCATCCCTGTCACCGACAGGGTTAAGTGTCCATGAAAAAGTGCAGTCGGGGCAAGAAGCCGACAACGGCATAAAACGAGCAATGACAAGTACATACACTGTCGCTTCAGCAAAAGCCACCTGTACGTATTCCACGGTTTCTACACGCTCGGGATGTACGTATATGCTGTCATTATTTTCTTGGTCGTCATTATATTCGTTATATTCTTCATTTTCTTCTTCGTCTGCTTCTGAATCTTCTGTCGTTTCATTTTCTGTTTCATCATCTGTTGTTGCGCCATCGCCGGTTGCGTCATCGCTAACCGCTTCACCAGCAACTGCATCATCAGAATAATGAACGTATTCCCCCAAAACCATGACCTCATAAGGCTCATCATTGTCAGCGGGGGGGGGTACGCTGTTTTCGTCCGACGGCAAATATTCGCCGTTTTCGTCGGCCTCGTCGCTGTCGCCATATTCCGCTTCATCGTTTTCAACTTCATCGTATTCTTCATCATATTCCATGTCATCAGCGGGTTCTTCGCTCTCTTCATCTTGCTCTTCATCATCTTCGGTGTCACTATTTTCCGCGCCACCCGATTCTTCTGTGCCACCCTGCGGCGGCAGTACATACTCTACTGTGACAATGCGGGCATAGACTGCCGCTCCGATTGCCAGCGCAGAGGCTGCTTCGTACTCGCATACGGTGAGGACATCACCGTCGATGGCGGTGTAGTCCGACTCGTTACCGTCGAGAGTCCATACTACCTTGTACTCGGTATCGTCACCGATTTCGGCAACATTTACCAACATGTACGTAAGTGTAAGGTCATCCCCCGGGAATAGCTCACTACCATCAAAAGGCAGTACAACACCCGAGAAGTCACCACCGCCAAAAAGCCCATAATTTACGGCTTCAGCCAATGCGGTGGAGATTGTGCCAAACACCAAAAGCACCGACAAAACGAGTGCCATGATGCGACTTGCAGCTTTCCTCATAAATACCCCTCCTGTTATGAAAGTTTAGATGTACGTATATTATGTGCTATGCACAAAAAATGCAAGAGATTTTTTAAATTTTTAGTAAAACAACTCACGAATAAACATGACGCAACAACAATATGTATGTTCTTATGACAAATCCAAAAAAACTAAAAAAAGGTGACACCGTAGCAATCATCGCAACGAGTAGCCCCGCAAACAAAAAAAAATTAATCGACGGAATAAAAACACTGGAAAACATGGGCTTACATGTGTGCGTAATGGAAAGTTGTCTCACCGACGGTGACGAAGAGACCCCATCGTATCTGGCGGCCTCTGATAAAGTCCGCTTGCGCGACCTGCACACCGCCTTTGCGGACAAAAACATAAAAGGTATATTTGTCGCAAGAGGGGGCTATGGCGCGGCTCGCCTATTGCCGCATGTGGACTTCGACCTCATCCGCCAAAATCCAAAAATCTTCGCAGGTTACTCCGACGTAACCGCTCTCCACATAGCCATAAATCAAATATGTAAACTTATCACCTATCATGCGCCCATGCCCGCCGCCGACTTGCCCATCGCCGATTCTGCGACATTGCATTCCCTTTGGGCATCGATTTTTGATGGAGCTTGCAAAGCAAAATCCGGACGAGAGGGGCATATCTTGACAGGGGGAAATCTATCTGTCATTTGCGCTTCTCTGGGGACTCCATATGAAATCAATACCCACGGACGGATTTTATTCTTGGAAGAAATCCAAGAGCCGCCATATCGGATAGACAGGATGCTTGTCCAACTAAAACAAGCAGGAAAGCTACGTGAAGCGGCGGGGGTTGTGCTTGGCGATTTTTCGCCGGAAAATCCGGACACAATAAATTGTGCTTGGCGATTTTTCGCCGGAAAATCCGGACACAATAAAGCTCGCCATAAGCGAGCTGTTAGTCCCCGAAGGAAAACCCATCATAGTCGATATACCATGTGGGCATTGTATGCCAAATTTAACATTACCGCTGGGTGCTGTCGCAAAAATTTCTACGGAATCATTACATCCACTTCAAATATACTGCCATCCGCAAATACAAGCGGGACGCATACTATTTTAGCCACCTTCTCTGCGACGGGAAAGTCTGCGGCAGTCGCATCAAAGCGTAGCTGTGGAGGTTTTATATCCACGACAATTTCTTTTCCCGCAAATATCGTAGCGACATTGCCCGATACGATGTTTGCAAGTTCTGACAGGGCAGATTTTGCCATATCATCTTGCAAGGTAGGGACAGGCATACCCATCATCATACGTGAGACAATGGCACAGCCTGTGGCTTCTTGCATATTATAAACGACATCGCCTTCAAAAGCCCCGATAATACTAACCGAAACGGTAACAGGCGAAGTTGTATAAGGATTTGTTTTCACAAATATTTTGCCCACTGTGGGGGTTTCTTGGCACACAGAAGCAAAAACGCGCTGCGCACCCTGTACAAAAGCGTTTACATAAGACGCATCCATTTTTTACTCGTCCCCATTCTCATCTTCTGTCTTGTCTTTTTTGTCAAAGAAAGAGCCAAGGTTTAGCTTTGAAAGAATACCGGGCACCATATCAATGAGCTTGTTGACGCTTTCTTGGCTTTTTACGTTAACGAGCTGGACAGTACCGTTTACGATGACAATAACCGCCGAAGGTGACATTTTTGCACCGAGTGCGCCGCCGCCCGCACCTTTAGCCGCAGTTTTGTCATCGGAGGGCAAATCAGAAAGACCTGTACCCATCCCAAAGGTGACATCTACCAGCGGCACAATGATTGTATCCCCAAAATGTACGGCCTCACCGACTACAGTCTTTGTAGAGACAAAGTCCTCCATCTTGGAAAAAAGCGTCTTTAAATTCTCGTTTATATTATGCATTTCAATCTTCCTTTCGTGTTATTCACCACAAATCCAGTAAAAATGTGCGCATGGGTTTTTTTATGAGCATAAATAAAATCGGTATAAGTATACGGAGTGCAACTACTCTGCCTCGCACGGCAGCGTTTAGACTAATGGCCATGTCGTCAGAATGGAAATCTCCAACGAGTTGGATTTTTTCCTTTATAATAGGAAACATGCCTGCCAAAGTCTCGTATGCCCCAAAAAACAAGCCTGTTTTAAAAGGGCAAGCCAAACCGATAGAGCCGCTTACATTTATATACTCGGGCAACAAAGAGCCGCCGATTTTTTTCAGAGTATTAAGCACTTGTTTTATGATAGTTTTTCCTTGCGCGTCTGTCAAGACTTCATACACGCTTGCGGCTTTTTTTGTGGTGCTTTCTTTTTTTGTGGTTTTTGCAACTTTTTTTGTTTGTTTCGGTTGCTTCAATGGCTTTGGCTCTTTGTTTTTTAACTTTATCTTAAAAAACAAGATATAAAAACGAGAAATATTTTCTCCATCAATGCTTTGATAATAAAAACGTATTAGTCTAAAAAAATATGTTACTTTTACGGAATAGCTTGTACCTTTGCCATGTGATGCCGTGACATTATATTTAACGGGTATAGCCAAAAACAGAAAAACCAACAACAAAAGCCCTACTAACACAACAAAAATCCATAACAAAATCCACAATACAATCATGATTATCTAAACCCTAAGCGGTCACTGCGCAGATAAATAGTGCCGATGACAATAATAACCGAACTAAACAAAACAATAAGTCCCGCAACAAAAATGGATATATAAAGGAAGAAATGCAGTGGATACATATTAATCATCAAATCCACGAAAGGCGTGAGCCTCCAATAATTTGCCGCATCTCCGCGGAAGAAAATGTAATGGAACACATCCCAGCTTCTTTCGAAATTAAGGGAAATCAAACCGGCCAAAATCGCAGTAATCGCCAAAAACCCTGCCAAAATTTCACGACAACAGCGTGAAAGCAAAAACAAAGGGTTTTCTCTCATCAACATAATCACAAGCACCAGCGCAATGAGTGCAAAAAATGCAATGTTGCGCGCCATAAACAGCCGGTCGTATAACAACCTCACGTCGTACATATGCCTTATTTCTGTTGCAGAAAAAAAGTTTTGGCCCAAGATACGGCTCCCTCGCTCTGTGCGGCCGCGCACTTCCACTGTTATACCGTCCAGGCTTTCGCGCCTTCCGCGCATATATGCCAAAAGTTCGGTCGTTACGTACATCAGGTCATCATGGCTTATTCCTATTTCTTCCGAAATAGTTTGACCATCGGCGTTTTCTTGCACATAATGCCATCTGAAAAAGGGCATAAAAAACGTGGGTATAATCACACTCTGACTCACAACAAGCATAAGCACACATAGTGCGCAAGCATAACCCAACACCCAACGCATTTTTGCACCCCTTTCATGATTAATACACTACATTATATACCAGTTATATGAAAATGTAAAAAGGAGCCGTCTTGCAGGCAATGCCATTAACAGCTCCTTTTGTGGTGTTACTTTTTATCAAAGGCAGGATTTATTGCGTACATGTTTTTTCTGTTCATACGTTCTTTTGTGATTTCAAGCCCTTCGCCAAAACGTTGAAAGTGGACGATTTCGCGCTCACGCAAAAAAATTATGGGGTCGCGCACATCAGGGTCATCCACCATGCGCAAGATATTATCGTAGGTGGCGCGTGCTTTTTGCTCTGCAGCCATATCTTCTACAATGTCAGCGATTACGTCGCCCTTGGACTGAAACCCACCTGCATTCCATGGCACACCCGAGGCAGAGACCGGATATATACCCGTCGTATGGTCTACAAAGTAGTCCTCAAAGCCCGCTTCTTTTATTTCTGTGATGGAGAGATTGCGTGTTAGTTGGTACACAATTGTACCTATCATTTCTAAATGACCGAGTTCTTCCGTACCTATATATGTATCGAAATTGCATACCCGGAGCCATGTTGAGCGGTTTTGACCAAAACATCTACGATGCTGACATCTACATTATACTTCTCCATCTTCCCGGACGATTCCCACCTTACCCTAACACCAAAGGGTATAGAACTAATGAATATATCCACCAGGTTATCATTGCGGATTATTGCCTTATTAACCAATTCGCGATACAGCATTTCGTCTTTGGAATTCAGACCTGCTATGCTACGAATCTCTGCGACACAGGTATCATTTAATGCGACAATATTTTGCTGTAGACTGCCGGATATTTGGAGTTGGGCTTTTATTGCGGCAATATCGTTATCGTATCGTTCATTCATCAGTTTTAGGTCATCTTTGTTGATAGTTCCTTCGAACATCGCATTTATGGCTTTTTCTTTTTTATTGTTAATATCGCCTATCCTGCCATGTAGTTTTTTAACATCCATAGATTTAACGTCTTGAGATAACACGGTTTTTATGTCATATGACAACTCTTTAACAATCTTTTCTTTATCGAATCCGATATGCGTGATGACAAATTTTACACAGGCAATAACCACTTTTTCGTTTATTGCAAAAGAGCCACAACTCCAAGCCTTGTATACTTCGCCATTTTTTAATTTCTTTTTGCGGCTTACAAAGTTTTTACCACATTCGCCACATACCAGCTTGCCACTGCACCAGTAGCGATTACTATGTTTTGATTTTTGCTCATTAGTTGGAGAACGCCTTGTTAGTTCTTTTTGCGTTTCTTCCCATATTTGTCTGCTTATTATTGGCTCGTGATGGTCGCGCAAATATATCATATCCTCATGCCCGCGATTATATTTTTTTTCATGGGTCAAATAATCAGGCGTAAAGGTCTTTTTTTGCAATAAGTCACCCACGTATTTTTCATTACGCAATACACGCAAAATGGTTACATTGCTCCATTGTCCGGCTCGTTTGGGGCGCAGACCCGCTTCTTGCAATTCCCTTGCAATTACATGCGTACCCTTGTTTTCGTTCAAAAACTTGTGAAATATCAGACGCACTGTTTCCGTTTCATCATGGTTGATAATCAGCTTGCCATCTTTTACAAAATAGCCAAGCATATCCCGCCCAAAAACTACTCCCGCCTTCATACGCTGTGTTTGTCCCCATTTTACACGTTCGGATGTTTTACGACTTTCTTCCTGCGCGATAGACGACATGATAGTCAGCCTTAGCTCACTATCAGGGTCAAGGGTATTTATGTTGTCAGCAATAAACAGAACACCGATACCAAGGTTTTTTAGTTCTCTTGTATATTTTAGACTATCGAGAGTGTTGCGAGCGAAACGGCTAATTTCCTTTGTTAATATCATGTCGATATTTTTCATTCTTGCTTCTGCAATCATGGAATTAAAGCCTTTGCGCTTTTTTGTTGAGGTTCCGGATATACCTTCGTCATAATAGATGTTGACCAAAATCCACCCTTTCTGATTTTTAATATAATCCATAAAATATTGTCGTTGACTGTTAAGAGAATTAACCTGGTCGTCCTTGTCCGTTGACACTCGGCAATATGCGGCCACTCGCAGATTACGCTTCATCGTTTCACCTCTTTAGCCGTTCGAGCTGTTGTTTTTGCAATAAAATGAGTTGATTGAGTTGTTCATCTGACAATAACTTTTTGCTATGTAATTGTTTCAGCACACTTATTTTGAACGCAATCGAGAAATCCCTACCCTGCTCCGATGTAAGAACGATACTGTCTTTACTGCCCTCATTTTTCATTATTTTCATCACATCCCATAAATCTTCAAAATTTATTATGGTAATGAAACGACTTATATAGTATATTACTTAGGTTAGACTAGGATGGAGGAAAAGTTTTGTATTTCACTTTACTCGTCGTTTCGATACTGGTTTTATTATGTATTTTCTCTAGCAAAGTTTTATACCGTTTTGGCGTGCCTTCTTTGATTATCTTTTTGGCTATTGGTATGATGATGGGTACGGACGGCTTTGGCGCATTAAATTTTCATGATTTTGCATTAGCGGAGAATATTTCTACCGTTGCTATTGTACTTATTATTTTTTATGGCGGTTTTAGCACAAAATGGGACACCGCAAAGCCTATTCTTACAAAGGCCGCGCTTATGTCATCTTTTGGAACAATAATCACGGCTTTTGTAATTGGATTGTTTTGTATGCTTATTTTGCGTGTGCCTTTTTTGTACGGTTTACTGCTGGGGTCAGTGGTAGGCTCTACAGATGCCGCATCTGTTTTTTCTATTTTGCGCTCACGCAAGCTTAGTCTAAAAGGAGGGCTTGCCCCGCTTCTCGAAGTAGAAAGCGGTAGCAATGACCCCTTTGCATATATGATGACTGTCATTGTTGTTGCGGCTATCGGCGCGCAAAATGCTGATGGCAGTGGGACCGGCATTATCACTTCTTTTATTATGCAACTTGGTGTAGCCATTGCTTTGGGTGCATTGTTTTCGTTCCTTAGTGTTGTTTTGCTAAAGCGATTGCAATTGCAGGTGTCCGGGCTTAACCCGATACTGCTTTTGGCTATCGTTATCCTTAGCTTCTCTCTTTGTGTTTTGCTTGGCGGCAATGGGCTTTTATGTGTTTATATCCTCGGAATTGTAATAGGAAACAATAAAATTTTACACAAAGTCAGCCTTGTAAACTTTTTTGATGGTTTATCGTGGATTATGCAGATTGCACTTTTTCTTACACTGGGACTGCTTTCTTTTCCGTCGGAGTTGCCGAGCATTATAATCCCCGGTACTTTGTTATCTGTTTTATTGATTTTTGTTGCTAGACCTGTGGCTGTTTTATGTATTTTGAGCTGGTTTAAAACGCCTATTAAGCAGCAAATTTTTATTGCTTGGGTTGGACTGCGTGGCTCTGCTTCCATTGTGTTTGCGATTGTTGCAGTCACTGCCATTGGTGATATTCTTCCTTATGATTTGTTCCATCTTGTATTTTATATCGCGTTGTTTTCTATATTGATTCAAGGTACATTTATGCCCTTAATGGCAAAAAAGCTCGATGTCATCGACGATAGCGAAGAAAACTCCGTAATGAAAACATTTACCGATTATCATGAAGAAGTCCACTCGCTTATGCTGGAATACAAAGTAAAAAAAGGCGACTTTATCCTTGGCAAACGCATAGTAGAAGCATCCATCCCGGAAAATCTTTTAATCATAATGATAAAACGTAATGGCGAATTTATTATTCCAAATGGCTCAACAATGCTAAATAAGGACGATGTACTCGTGATAAGTGGCGAGGACTTTAAATTTTTTGAAGCAATGGCATAGAAGATATATCATTGCGATACATATACACCTACATCTGTTAAGATTGCACGCATTTCCGGGTAGGGCATTGCAAACCGTTGGCTAAGATAGCGTAGGGATGCACCCAGTTCGCCATCAGGCCCGCCGTATTGAGTGATAATAAATTTTGCCAGTTTTGGGTTTGGATTTTTGATTTTTACAGGATATTGTAGTTTTTTCTCATATACAAACATTATGCTTCCCCTTCCCATGGCCAAGGCGAAAATACCCAATCCTCGTTGCTTAAATTTTGTTTTGCTTGTGCTGACTTTGCTTGATATTCTTTGTAAAGCTCTGACGCAGTGCTGTCGTTTGGGTTTGTGTCGAGATAAAGGCGTAGCTCAAGGCATACAAAGTCGAGCACCATGAGTTCTGACATTGGCGTGTTGGGTAGTGGTTGTGCGATTTGAAAATCTTGGAACGGTAAGTCCAACTCGGGAAACAAAGTGCCTCGCATAATCGCATCTTCGTCAGAATAGCGATGTGTAAAATGCTGGCGCGGTACATAGGGATATGCGGGGGTCAGGCCCATTTCTTGTGGCATATAAAATTTCTCCTCACATTAATGTATTTTATCTTATTCCGGCATAGACAAGTGTGTTACAGCATATGAATATGAAACGCTGTTTCAAATTTATATTGACATATGCAAAATCCACCGCTAAAATGAAACGCTGTTTCAATTTGGGGAGGAGTAAAGTTTTGGCTCGCTCGGGTAACTATAAGACAAAACAGCTGGAAGCTGTGTTGGACTACGTGATTTTGCATAAAGACTCTCATGTGACGGCGGCGCAGATTGTGGAGCATTTCGGAAAGGCAGAAATTCCGATAGGGCGCACCACGGTATACCGCAATCTTGATAAGCTCGCAGAGAGCGGAAAGGTGCGCAGGTATAGCACCGATGGTGTCGCCGGTGCTTGCTACCAGTACGCCGACGAAGGTTGTCACAGTCATTATCATCTTAAATGTGAAGAGTGTGGAGAGCTAAACCATTTCGAATGCGACGAAATCACCATCTTACAAAACCATCTGCTAACGACACATTCTTTAAAAATAAATATAAACAAAACCGTTTTTTACGGGATTTGCGCAAAATGCGCGTGTCTGGAGGACAATAATGAAAAAAACTGTATTGCTCATTGTGATTTTTGCAACCCTTGCATTGTTTAGCGGCTGTTCCGAAAATGGTAACATCAACGAAGGACTAAGCCTCGTAACCGACAATTTGTACGTGACGGCAGCGGAGGAAACGCCAACCGCACAACCACAATTTAACATCGTAAGTACCATCTTCCCGCCATATGACTGGGTAAGAGAAATAGCCGGAGAGTATATAGACAATTTTAACCTGTCGTTTTTAACAGACGGCGGAGTGGATTTGCATAATTTTCAACCGTCTGTGAGTGATGTCGCACGGATTTCTACTGCCGATATGTTTATCTATGTGGGAGGGCATTCTGATTTGTGGGTAGCGGATGTACTGTCTAATGCAGTCAACCCCAATATGATTGTAGTTAATCTCATGGATGTACTGGGGGATGCAGTGAGTCATCACCACCATGGGCATGATTGTGACCATGACCATCATCACCACGACCATGATTGTGACCATGACCATGACCATCATCACCACGACCATGATTGTGACCATGACCATGACCATCATCATGACCAGATTAGTTGTGGTGAGTACGATGAGCATGTTTGGCTGTCTCTCTCTTTTGCAAAGACATTGACTGCGGCGATTTCGGACGCGCTTATTATGCTTGCCCCTGCAAACGAAGATGCCTTCCGTGACAGCCTAAACACATATATCGGCAAGCTGTGGACACTTAATGCCGAATATGAGGCAGCCGTTGCGGCGGCTTCTAAGGATACTGTTTTGTTTGCCGACCGTTTTCCGTTTTACTATCTGCTTAGGGATTATGGGATTTCTCACTATGCGGCATTTCCCGGTTGTCATGCCGAGACAGAAGCTAGTTTTACTACTATTGCATTCTTAATAGAAAGGGTTAATGACCTCGGTCTGCATACGATTCTTGTAACGGAAAGTGCAGACCAAAGCATCGCACGCACCATAGCCAGAGATTCTGATAATGACCCGCAAACACTTGTGCTAAACTCTTTGCAATCGGTGAGTGCGAGGGATGCACAAGATGGTGTGACATATCTTTCCATCATGCGGGAAAACCTATATGTATTGAAACAAGCACTACAGTAGAAACGAGGAAAAAAATGGCGCAACTAACCTGCGAAAATCTAGCACTGGGATACGAAGGAAAAACCGTAGTATCCGACCTAAGCTTTGCCGTAAACTCGGGAGAATATCTGTGTATAGTAGGCGAAAATGGCTCAGGCAAAAGCACTCTGATGAAAACAATCCTAAACCTAAAAACACCGCAGTCGGGTAAAATCACAACAGACAGCGGCTTTGCTGCTACAGAAATAGGCTACATGCCACAACAAACAGCGGCACAAAAGGACTTTCCCGCCTCTGTGCGGGAAGTGGTGCGCAGCGGATGTTTAAACCGTGTCGGCTTGCGGCCTTTTTTTAACAGGGCAGAAAAGCAACTGGCAGAGGATAATATGAAGAGGCTTGGCATAGAGCATCTCGCAAAGCGTTGTTATCGTGAGCTTTCGGGCGGGCAACAACAGCGTGTTTTGCTTGCCCGAGCATTATGTGCCACGCATAAAATTTTATTGTTGGACGAGCCTGCCGCCGGACTCGACCCAAAGGCTACAGCAGAAATGTACGACATAATCAGCGACCTAAACAAAAGTGGCACAACAATCATAATGATTTCTCACGATATAGAGGCTTCTGTCAAATATGCTTCTCACATTTTGCATATAGGCAATGGCGAGTCCATGTTTTTTGGCACAAAGGATGAATATGTAAGCAGAGGAGGATATGGTGCATGACGGATATTATTGACAGACTGATTTTTTATTTTTCGTTTTCATTTGTGCAGTATGCATTGATTGTTGGTGTGCTGATTGCCCTCTGCTCTTCACTCTTGGGCGTTACTCTTGTTTTGAAGCGGTTTTCGTTTATCGGAGACGGGCTTTCCCATGTGGCTTTTGGTGCAATCGCCATCGCCGCCGCGTTTAGCCTCACAAACCAGTTTATCGTCGTACTTCCCATTACTGTCATAAGCGCGGTTTTGCTTTTGCGTACAGGCCAAAACACAAGCATCAAAGGTGATGCCGCTCTTGCAATGATTTCTGTAAGCGCGCTGGGATTGGGCTATCTTGTTTTGAATGTTTTTTCCACCTCGGCCAATCTTGCGGGTGATGTTTGCACATCACTTTTTGGCTCGATTTCTATTTTGACACTCTCTACATTAGATGTCTGGCTGAGTATTATCCTGTCGGTGTTAGTCATCGCCGTCTTTTTGCTTTTTTATCACAAGATATTTTCTGTCACATTTGACGAAAATTTTTCTACCGCAACAGGCACAAAGGCCAAGACATACAATTTTATATTAGCCATCGTGATTGCCGTCATTATTTCCCTTGCAATAAATTTGGTGGGAGCGTTGCTCATATCAGCGTTGGTGATTTTCCCCGCGCTTTCTGCAATGAGGGTTTTTAAGAGTTTTAAGGCGGTCACAATCTGCTCCGTGTTTTTTTCGACGATTTGTGCCGCATTGGGCATTATAATTTCTATCTTGGCAGGAACGCCCGTAGGCTCTACAATAGTAGCCGTAGACATCGTAGGCTTTGCGATTTTTAGCCTAATCGGGTACAAGAGGGGATAACAACTTATGAAAAAATTATTTATGATTTTTGTTGCAATTACATTGTTGGTGGGTTGCGGTGCGCAAGGTGACAGCACGCAAACCCCCGTAGATATAGACATGACACAAATGAGTGTAACAATGGTGTCGGCACAAGCGGCACAGCTTGAGCTTAGTCCGACTGCACATCTTGGACAAGTTGTACGCATGAGGGGTTCGCACTACATCGCTTTTTGGGAAATGTTGCAAACGGATTTGCACTACATTGTACTGGACCTCACAGTAGGATGTTGCGGCTCGGCCTTTGAGTTTATCCTCTCCGATGAACTAATAGCAACGGTAGGTTATCCCCCCCATGGTGCAGAAATCGAAATAGTCGGCACCTACAGTTACTACGAAGTGCTTGGGCATACTTTTTATTTTTTTGCCGTCACCGAAATCTCGGTGGATTAAAAATTTGACGTTATCGCTGTTTTGTAGTAGCTTTTAATCCAAAGAGAAGGAGGGGCTGCTATGAAAAATAAAATTCCTTTTATTAAAATGCATGGTTGTGGAAACGACTATGTGTTTTTTGATTGTTTTGAGAATGAGTTGCAAAACCCGAGTGAAATTTCTGTCAAGTTTTCCGATAGGCATAAAGGCATCGGCAGTGACGGACTTGTGATGATTTTGCCATCGTCGGTAGCAGATGCAAAGATGCGTATGTTTAATGCCGATGGTAGCGAAGCGGGTATGTGCGGAAACGCAATCCGCTGTGTGGGCAAATATCTGTATGAGAGTGGGCGCGCTAAAAAGGAAAACATGCAAATAGAAACACTAAGTGGGATAAAACTCTTAGAAATTTTTGTACAAAACAATGAGGTAAACTCTGTGCGTGTAGACATGGGTAAGGCAGAGCTAAACCCTGAAAAAATACCTGTGACATTAAAGGGCGACAATATAATCGGTCGCCAAGTGACAATCGACGGACAGCGTTATGAAATTACATGTGTAAGTATGGGCAACCCTCATGCGGTGTATTTTTATGACGACATAGAACATTTTGATTTACATGAAATCGGATCAAAAATCGAAAATGCCGACATCTTTCCGTCTCGGATTAATTTTGAGATAGCGCAGATGGAACTGGATTGCCGAAACACAATCGCCATGCGTGTATGGGAGCGTGGCAGTGGCGAGACTATGGCATGTGGAACAGGTGCATGTGCGGTGGGTGTTGCGGCAGTGTTGATGGGATACTGCGACAAGGATACCGACATCACCGTGCGTCTGCGCGGCGGAGAACTAACCATAAAATACACTGATGAGGCTGTCTATATGACGGGTGGCTGCGAAAAAGTATTTGAGGGGGAAATTACAATATGACAAGAGAAGAATTTGACCTTAAAACATATTTAAAGGTAATCACAAAGGAAATCCGCAAAACTGTGGGTGACAAAAAGGTGTTGCTCGCACTTTCGGGCGGGGTGGATTCGTCAGTGTGTGCCGCGCTTTTGGCAAAGGTGATTCCCGGGCAGTTGACATGCATTTTTGTAGACCATGGCTTTATGCGGCTTGGCGAAGGCGACGAAATCGAGTCCGCTTTCTCCGACCGCGGACTAAATCTCATTAGAGTCAATGCCCAAGACCGTTTTCTTGCCCGGGTAGAAGGCGTAACCGAGCCGGAGAAAAAACGCAAAATCATAGGCGAAGAATTTATACGAGTATTTGAAGAAGAAGCCAAAAAATTGGGCAAAATCCCATTCCTCGCCCAAGGTACAATATATCCGGACCTCATAGAGAGCGGCGGAAAGTATGGTACGACAATAAAAAGCCATCATAATGTGGGAGGCTTGCCCGAAAACTTGGATTTCGAACAACTAATCGAACCTCTTTCGATGATGTATAAGGAAGAAGTACGTATCATAGGTCGCCGCCTAAAACTCCCGCCTGCATTGGTAAAACGCCAGCCCTTCCCGGGACCGGGTCTTGCTGTGCGCGTAATCGGCGACATTACCAAACAAAAACTTGACACCCTGCGACATGCGGATGCAATCTTCCGAGAGGAACTGGAGAAGTCGGCGCGCCGCCCAAGCCAATACTTTGCAGTACTTACCAACACCTCCTCTGTGGGAATAAAGGACGAAAAACGTACCTTCGACTATGTAGTGGCCTTGCGTGCCGTGGAGACCGCCGATTTTATGAAGGCTAGGGCAACGCGAATACCATATCCCACACTGGAACGTATAGTTGAGAGGGTTACTTCTGAAGTAGAAAAAGTAAGCCGTGTTGTTTATGATATTACGCCAAAACCCACCGCTACGGTGGAGTGGCTGTAACACGAACGAATATTTGACATCAGCGAAATGTTGTTCTATGATGTCTGCATGGACATTATGGATAAATTAAAAATTTTAGCAGACGCGGCAAAGTTTGATGTCGCCTGCACCTCAAGCGGGAACAATCGCGCCGCAAAACGTGGAGCTTTGGGTAATGCCGTCGCTTGCGGTATTTGTCATAGCTTTACGGCGGATGGGCGATGTATTTCGCTACTAAAAATTTTGCTGACAAACAAATGCGTATACGACTGTATGTATTGTGTGAATCGGCGGTCTTCTGATGTGCCTCGTGCCGAGTTTACCCCCGAAGAAGTGGCGGAGCTTACCATTCGATTTTATCAACGAAATTATATAGAGGGGTTGTTTTTAAGCTCTGCGGTAATCGAAACACCAGACTATACTATGGAATTATTGGTTTCGGCACTGCGTATAGTGCGCGAGACCTATCATTTTAACGGATACATACATGTAAAGACGATTCCCGGTGCGGATGAAGCATTAATCCGCCAAGCAGGGCTTTTGGCTGACAGGGTCAGCGTCAATATAGAATTGCCATCGCAAGAGAGCCTTCAACGCCTTGCCCCGGAAAAGACAAAGCAAAACATACTCCTTCCCATGAAAACAGTACGTGAAGGCATAGCACAGCGCAAGAATGAGCTGTCTTTATATCGTCATGCCAAAAATGAGCCGTCGTTTGCACCTGCCGGGCAAAGCACGCAGCTCATCGTGGGTGCGACCCCGGAGAGCGATAGCAAAATCGTATCATTGGCAGAGGGGCTGTATGGCAAATTCAAGCTAAAGCGGGTGTTTTATTCCGCGTATATCCCGGGCAATCCGACGCTTCCTATGACCGCGCCGCCACTTTTGCGTGAGCATAGGCTATATCAGGCAGATTGGTTGCTTCGTTTTTATGGTTACAAGGCGGGCGAGCTTTTTAGCCATGCAGACGAGAATTTGAGCCTTGAAATGGACCCGAAATGTCACTGGGCTGTGAACAATTTAGATAAATTTCCTGTGGAAGTTAACCGTGCCGACTACACAACACTCTTGCGTGTGCCGGGCATAGGCCAAATCTCTGCACAAAAAATAGTGGCTGCACGCCGCGTAAACAAGCTTGACTTTGACGCGCTGAAAAAGATGCGTGTGGTGCTGAAACGAGCAAAGTATTTTATCACTTGTGATGGCAAGACATATGAAAAAATCCCTCTATTGCCCGAGGTGGTGGCCCCACGCCTGATGGATAAATCCGACACGGGTTATTCCCAGCTTACACTATAGGTTGCCTGCAATGCTAACGTTTGATGGTACATTCTACGGCTTTTTGACAATAATCCATGCCGTATATTATGAAAAAATTGAGCCATGCGGTATACAAGTTGAGGGGGCGGTGCAACTTTCCCTTGCAGAGATACCGCGTTTTATTGAAACAAACGATGAGTATGCCGAGCGAGTCTATCATGCCATACGTGAAAAAATCTCCGAGGAGTCGGCAGAGCATGTTTATCGTGCGTTTTTGGCATCGGATGATGAAAGGTTTATGGCGATGTTGCATTACATAAGGCTTGGTTTTAAGGTTGGGCATATGGTGGACAGCCATTTGCATGAAGATTTTGTACGACGGGTGCATAAACTCTCAAAACATGTGTGGCGTGAGGCGCATTTGTTATTTGGATTTTGTCGCTTTGCCGAGACAAAACATGGCGCGTTTTATTGTGAGGTTACACCAAAAAACGATGTGCTTAATTTGCTTGCACAGCACTTTTGTGAGCGACTGATGAATCAGGCGTGGGTAATCCATGACAAGACGCGGCATAAGGCGGCGATATATGATGGCAATACGTATGTAATCGCTGTGGTGCCTCCCGATGAGGCTACATTTACCTATGCGGACGGCGAGGAAGATATACAAGAAATGTGGACGGTATTTTTTAACACATTGGCGATAAAGGAGAGGATAAACCCAAAAGTACAGAGGGGGTTGTTGCCTCTTTATTTTAGAAAAAACATGACGGAGTTTAAGCAGTAACGTATATTTTTTTTTGTTTTACATACAATAAGCGCGGAGATGATGAATATGAGATTTGAGTATTTATTTCAGGCCGCGTTTGCTTTTTTTACGGCTTTGTCAGTCTTTTTGTCTGCGCCCGCATTTTTGGAAAAGAAGGCGGCACAGACAATGGTAGTGACGGCGGCTTTGCCCGCAAAGTCAGAAAAAAAACTGCCGATATACAGTGTTGACACCCCTGACAAAAAGGTGGCTATTACCTTTGATGCGGCATGGGGTGCCGATGATACTGATGTTTTGTTAAAAATACTGGCGGACAATGATGTGCTTGCTACATTTTTTTTCTGCGGCTCGTGGGTGGACAAGTTCCCGGAGCAGTTGAAAAAATTTGCGGCGGCAGGTCATGACATCGCAAACCACGGCGACACTCATGCACATGTCGCACAGCTAAACTTGGAACAAAACAAAAAAGAAATAATGGGGTGCCACGATAAAATAAAAGCGGTCACTGGTATAGAAACAAACCTGTATCGCCCGGCCTATGGCGAATACAATAACGATGTAATCACCGCCGCCGAAGAGCTGGACTACTATACAGTGCAATGGGATGTAGACAGCCTCGACTGGATGAAAAAAGGCCCGCAGTATGAAATAGACCGCGTGCTAAAAAACAAAGACCTCAAAAACGGCTCCATCATCCTTTTTCATAATGATGCAAAATACACACCACAAACCCTGGATATAGTAATCAAGGGGCTAAAAGAAAAAGGATACGAACTTGTACCCATATCACAGCTGATTTATATGGACAACTTTGAAATAGACCACACGGGGCGACAAAAGAGGATTTGAAAAAATTCCCGATTATGCTATAGTTACTTTATATAGTGATTGGGAGTGATGTCCGAGTGTTTGTTTCTAAAATAAATTTAAGCGAAGCTGAAGTTGGAATGAAGCTTGCAGAGTCGGTGTATTTCCCTACAAACACAGGTCAGTTTATGCTCGTGGCACGAAAGCTCGCCGCGTTGGACGAAAAAACAATAAATATGCTGCGACATCACGATATTCAAGAAATAGAAGTATATGCAAAAACGCGCCCGACCACTACCGATATAGATGACATTAAAAAAGAAGAGCATGTGCCGATTAAAACCATAATCGAAGAAAAGCTAAAGGTAGAAGCGGTCGAAAATGTAAAGCAGTTGTTTAACAGTGTAACCCCCGATGGTAATCTGAATAAAACAACTGCTTATCAGTGCGTAAAAAACATCGAAGGTGTAGTAGGCGATTTGTTAAACGTAATAAGTAATGATGCAGGTGAAATTTTTCATATATATGACCTAAAGGCATATGACGAATATACATATCACCATTCTCTAAGCGTGTCGGTGCTTTCTATGGCAACGGGGCGTGCGCTTGGCATGGACGACGAAATGGTTTTGCGCCTTGGCAGTGCGGCTATGCTGCATGATATAGGCAAGCAAATGATTCCGCCGGAGATTATCAATAAAAAAGGCAAGCTCACAGACCCCGAATTTAATCTGGTGAAAAACCACCCGAGCAGAGGTGCGGACAGCCTAAGGGATAATGGCGTGGGCGACGAAGAGCTTTGGGGCGCAATTCGCCACCATCACGAAAAAATAGATGGCAGTGGCTATCCAAACAAACTAAGTGGTGAAGAAATTCCGCTTTTTTCGAGAATCATTGCCGTAGCAGATGTGTATGACGCAATTACTTCCTATAGGTCGTATCGCTCGCCGATGCCGCCGCTGGACGCTTTTAATGTAATTTTTGAGGATATAAATACTTCGTTTGATTATAATATTACAAAGGCGTTTTATGAAAAGCTGGAGTTTTATCCAATTAATTCGATTGTGGAGCTTAATGACGGAAAAATAGCAATAGTCGTGCAGGCCAGCAACTGGAAACTGCGCCCCATTGTACGCCTATGGGGGAGTGACGAAATCGTGGTGCTTTCATCACATAAAAGCTTGGGCATAAAACGTATAATAAATGCGACCGAGCTACCGGAGGGTTATGAGTTTGTGTGAAAAAGGGAACGTGTTTTATAAGTATACTGTACCGCAGAATATATACTAATCGCTACTGTTGCAATGGTTAACGCAATCTCCAGAGGTGCGATTTGCAAAATCGTGAATGGAAACGGCAACAGGAGATATATGATTAATGCGATTTGCATACCTGTTTTCCACTTTGCACTACTACTCGCCGCCAAAACGATGTTTTGCTCCAACGCAAGCTGTCGCAGACCTGAGATGTAAAACTCGCGACTTATCAATATTATCGTCACCCAAGCGTGCATACTGCCCGTATAAGTAAATGCAATAAATGCAGCACATACCAGCATTTTGTCGGCCAGTGGGTCCATGAGCTTGCCGAAGTTTGTCACCTGCCCCAGCTTGCGTGCCAAATATCCGTCTACAGCGTCAGTAATCGCCGCGACCACAAATAAAACCAACACGACCCACTCGTTAGCAATCTCCGGGAAAGGCTTGACAAGGTATATAACGAGAAATGCAGGAATAAGGAAAACCCGCAACAATGTTATTTTATTCGGTAAGTTCATACAATTCTCCAATAAGGTCGTAGTCTAGTGTACTCGTAATTTTGACATTACATATATCACCGAGTTTTAGCTTTTTGTCCGTTGCGATTGTGACGACTGCATCTACTTCATAAGCGTCATGCTGTGTACGTGCTGTATATTCTCCGTTTTCGTAAGAATCGACCATAACAGGGATGGTTTTTCCTACATGTTTTTGTTGGTTTTCGAAATGGATTTCTTGTTGGAGTTGCATGAGCTTTTTTAGGCGATTTTGTTTTGTGGCGGGTGGCACCTGATTTGGCATGGTTGCGGCAGTTGTGCCTTCTTCGCGAGAATAAGGAAACACTCCCAGCCGCTCAAACTTTGTCTCTTTGACAAAATCATATAGATTTTTGAAATCATCTTTTGTTTCGCCCGGGAAGCCAACAATAAATGTTGTGCGTATGGCGATGTCGGGTATCCGCTCACGCAGTACGCGAATGAGTTGCATAAGTTCCCATCTTCCACCTTTGCGACCCATACGCGAGAGTACGGAATCCTCGCTATGCTGTAGAGGCATGTCGATGTATTTACATATCTGCGGCGTTTCGGCTATGGTGGTGATGAGTGTGGGGGTGATATGCTCGGGATAGGCGTACATCAGACGTATCCACTGCGCACCACTCTCCGCCGCAATTTTTTTGAGAAGCGCCGGAAGCTTTACCGCTCCGTATATATCTATGCCATACAACGCCGTATCCTGCGCTACAAGCACAAGCTCCTTCGTACCATACTCTACGAGCAGGCGGCACTCGTCTAAAATTTCTTCCATCGGGCGGCTCTTGTAGGGGCCTCGTATTGCGGGAATGGTGCAGTAGGTACAGCAGTTGTCACAGCCCTCGGAGATTTTTATATATGCTATATGAGAAGCCTCAGCGTCTTTCCTTGCTTGTATACGAGCATTTGTATTATCTGCTGCGAGCGACATACCTTTGGCTTTGCCGATATACTTTGCGACTATGTCCGCGATTTTTTCATATTCGCCCACACCCACAAAAGCATCGGCCTCGGGGATGGTCTCCTTGATTTCGCCCTTATATCGCTCTGCCATACAACCCACGATAATAAGTGCGCGGCATCGACCTTTTTTATACTCGGCCAATTCAAAAATAGTGTCGAGGCTTTCCTTCACCGCATCACTAATAAATCCGCAGGTGTTTATGATTATTGCCTCGGCCTCGGCAGGATTATTCACTACATCATAACCTGCCACACATAATGTGCCGACCATGACTTCGCCATCTACACGGTTTTTGTCACATCCAAGTGACATCAAATATACATTCACGATTGCAACGCCTTTGCCTTTAAACAGTTTTCCATCAGTGTGGCGACGGTCATCGGCCCCACTCCACCGGGTACGGGGGTCATGTACAAAGCTTTAACCAAAACGACAAAGTCCACATCGCCACATACCTTGCCGCCTTGGCGGTTTACGCCTACATCTATGACAACCGCGTTTTCTTTTACCATATCAGCGGTAATCAGCTTTGGAATACCTACCGCCGCCACCAATATATCCGCACGTAGGCATTCTTCGGCGAGGTTTTTTGTACGGCTGTGACATATGGTTACGGTTGCATTTTCTGCCAAAAGCATCAGCGCGAGTGGCTTGCCCACGATGTCGCTCCTGCCAACTACCACTGCGTGTTTGCCCGCTATTTCTATGCCTTCACGCTTCAACAAGGTGATACATCCCGCCGGAGTGCAGGGCAAGAGACTTCCCTGTCCCGACATTGCCAGCCCGACATTGTATGGGTGCAGACAGTCCACATCTTTTTTAGGGTTTAGCCTTGTTAGTATTTCATTCTTGTTTAAATGCGCGGGGAAGGGCTGTTGCACCAAAATCCCCGTAATTTTATCATCATTGTTTAGCTTATCAATCAATGCGTTTACTTCGGATTGGGCAGCCGTTTCGGGTAGCTTAAATAATTCAAAATCAAAGCCGACCTCTTCACAGGCCTTTTTCTTCATATTAATGTACACTATGGAAGCGGGGTCGTCGCCTACCAAAATCACTGCCAGCTTACAGTCCTTGCCTTGGGCCTTTACCTCGGCGCGTATGGTTGCCGCATGTTTTTTGCCGTCTATTATTTTACCTGCCATAGAGTTCTCGGTACTCCTCTCGGGTGATTGTCACTTTCCTGGGCTTTACACCATCCTCGGGGCCCACGATGCCGCGTGCTTGCAGGTCATCCATGAGGCGCGAGGCTCGGTTATAACCTATCCTAAACTGTCGCTGTAACATGCTCGTAGAACCCTTACCCTTTGCCAACAAAAACTCCACCGCGTCGTGGAAAAACTCATCTACTTCGCCTTCGGGTACAACCTTGCCGGGCATGGTTATACGTTGTATATCCTCCGGGGATTGTTCGACTTCGGGTGCTTGCGCTTTTAAGAAGTTAACCAACCCCTCGACCTCTCCGTCAGAAATAAATCCACCCTGTACACGTATGGGTTTATTTTGCCCCATAGGAAGAAAGAGCATATCTCCCTTACCGAGCAGTTTCTCCGCGCCATACATATCCAAAACCGTGCGGCTGTCGGTACCGCTACTCACAGCAAACGCCAAACGCGAGGGTATATTTGCCTTAATCAGCCCTGTGATAACATCCACAGAGGGTCTCTGCGTCGCTACCACCAAGTGTATACCTGCGGCTCGGGCTTTTTGTGCAAGTCGGCAGATGGACTCCTCTACCTCACCTTTACATGTCATCATCAAATCGGCAAGCTCGTCAATAATGATTACGATGAGTGGGAGTTCGTTGTCTCCGTTATTTTTTGCGTATTTATTATATCCTTTTAAATCGCGGCAACCTGTCTCCGCAAACATATTATATCTTGTTTCCATCTCTGCAACTGCCCAGCTAAGTGCGCCCGAAGCCTTTTTTGGGTCGGTGACAACAGGAATCAGCAAATGCGGAATGCCATTGTAAACACTAAGCTCCACTACCTTAGGGTCAATCATCAAAAGTTTAACCTCATCTGGCCGCGACTTATACAACAGGCTGGTGATGAGGGTGTTTATACAGACACTTTTTCCGCTACCCGTAGCACCTGCAATCAGCAGATGCGGCATACGTGCGATGTCGGTGATGATGGGGCTGCCCGCAATATCCTTGCCTACGGCAAATGAAAGCTTTGACGGAAAATTAACAAATCTCTCATCCTCCAAAATTTCGCGCAAGAAAACGCCCTGCGCCTCCTTATTTGGAATTTCTATACCCACAGCAGACTTGCCCGGAACAGGAGCCTCAATCCTAAGACCTTGTGCCGCCAGACTAAGTGCCAAATCATTGCTCAAATTAGCAATGGAGCTGACCTTAACCCCCGGCCCCGGTGCAAGGTCATATCGTGTAACCGTAGGTCCCACACTTACCTCAACGACCTTTGCTTCGATTCTAAAGCTCCTAAGTGTTTCTTCTAAAATCCTGGAGTTTTCCAAAACCTGTGTCCTTGACTCCGCGCTGATAGAAGGACGCTCGTTCTTGGAGAGCAGACTAAGCGAGGGCAGTTGATAATCCTCGTAGGTATGCTGTTTTGCAATCGGAGTCGACGGCGCAGTCGCACGCCCCGCCTGTGCATACTCGTCATAATCCAACATATCATCATCGTCATCTGCAAAAAGCGGAGGCACAGGCTCTTCTTCCCCTACCCCATCAATCAAGCCCTTTACAATAGGGCCTTCGCTAACAGGTAAAACTTCAAACTCATCTGCCAGCTCGTCCGACAGGTCATCCGGCGACTCATCATCCGACTCGTACATTGGCTCGTCCGGCAGCTCATCCAATGGCTCCTCTTCTACATATGAATCAAAAGAGTCGCCGACAATAGTAGCAGGGAAAGAAATCACCGCCGACCGTTTATTCAGGTCATCGGCGATGACAGGCTTACGCTCTGCAAAAAGCGGATTTGGCTGCTTTCTTTTTTCTAATTCTTCGTTTATGAGCATGATTTTTCCGGGCGATTCCGGCTCATATGATTGTTCCAAGTCTATGATATTGCTTTTTTTATCTTTTTTGCGAGGTGGTCTCACAGGGATGATATTGTCAGGCACGTCATCATCTTCTTCTTCGTAATAATGCCGAGACTCCTCATAGTAGTCACGCGCTTTGCCCACACCGTTTCCTAAAAAATTGACAAAGGAGCGTCCCGTGATTAATATGACCAAAATCACGATTGCTACGATAATTGCAATCGGCGCGCCCACACCCAACAACGCACTGAGAGAGCCTCCTATGAGCATACCAAAAATGCCTCCGCCAGATTCCAATCCCGCCCTGTATACTTCAAAGAAAATAAAGTCATCCGTTTCGCGATTAAAAACAAAAATATGTAAAAGGGATAAAATAAGCCAAAACGTGGCAATGATTTTGACAACAGGCAATACGACCTCGCGTGCAATAAGCCTGCAAACCGCAACCGCCAAGATGCCGACAGGCAAAACAAAAGCTCCATAGCCAAAAAAGCCAAACAAAAATCCACGAAAAAAGTTACCAATCCCGCCCATATTGTCCGGCAAAAGCACAGCAAGTAATAGCAAAAAGCCGGCCGCCGAAAGCGAAAGATATTTAACTTCGTTGTGGATAAGCGTTTCTTTTTTAGACCCGGGAGCAGACTTAGGAGGGGTAGAGACTTTGCGAGGCATCAAAGAACACACCTTTTTATGAAGGCAACCAGTAGGCTACCTAAAAAATGACCAAGCTTGCGAGATTATAGCATTAATAGGAAAGTATTACAAGAAAGAGGCAACTTCGCACTTTTTGTCGCATTGTGTTTATGCTCGCAGTTGCTTCCGTGAGGTTAAGAATGTTTAGTAAAATAAAAAAAATATGACTAGGGGGATAATCTAAAATGAACAGAGCATTAACAAGAAAAAACAAAGACCGTTTGGACCGTACCATAGGCCAAAACATCAGAGCCGAACGTGAAATGAGAAAGATGTCTCGCGAAGAACTAGCCGAAGCACTGGATTTGACCGTATCACACATGGGCCTGATGGAGCGTGGCGAGCGTGGAGCTACTGCTTTAACGCTGGAAAAACTTGCATATGTATTCGACTTAAAAATCGACTCTCTTTTTGCGGAGCCTGACAAAAAATCATTATCCGTTAAAGAAGGCGGAGACGAAGCCCTTGCAAACCGCAAAAAAATCGCTAGCCTTCTGACTCGTCTAAACGAAAAAGAAACAGAATTTGTAGTGCATGTGATAAGCGGAATGATAAGTCTCCATCTCACACGCGACCTAAGCACTCACGAAGGCTACAAAAAATAATACTTGACGAAGATGTGTGCGTGGTTTATACTTGCTATCGCGTGTTTGGCTCCGCATACATCTTTATGCCCAGTTAGCTCAGTTGGTAGAGCAGTGGACTGAAAATCCACGTGTCGTTGGTTCAATTCCGACACTGGGCATTGCGCTCGTTTTTGCGGGTGTAGTTCAATGGTAGAACACTAGCCTTCCAAGCTAGATACGCGGGTTCGATTCCCGCTACCCGCTTTTGCAGACCTATACACAAAATGGATTACATTAGACAAATAGATTTTGTTATGATATAATCCCAGACATGCGCGAATGGCTCAGTGGTAGAGCATCGCCTTGCCAAGGCGAGGGTCGTCAGTTCGAATCTGATTTCGCGCTTCCCGAAAATCCCGCATAAATGCGGGTTTTTTCATGTCTCTGCATTTTCTAGTTTGGAAAATTTTAGGCGACTTTTACCCTCTAAACTTGCCTAAAATTATCGGCGTTGCTGTCAAAATTGCTGTCAATTTTGACCCCGTGCAAATCCATTACATCCTATGTACATTGAAAGAAGCGGCTCGGGGGTCGCTTCTTTTTTTTGTCCATGAACATATCTCCATTTTTGCCACAAATGCCATTTGTTCCGTTGACAGCGTGGAGAGTTTATGATTTTATTATAGAAAATGCTATGGGGATGGTTTCTATGACTGAAATGCAAACATTCGAACGCAAGCGCGAATACAATCAAAAAGCCCAAAACACCATGCTTGCATTTTTGAACACCGATGGCGGTACGCTTTACATTGGAATTTCCGATGACGGTTCTGTCTATGGCGTTGAGGGAAATATTGATGAAATAGCGCGAAGCATCACCAACAGCTTTCGTGATTCTGTCACACCCGACCCTTCCGGATATTTTAAGGTTGACCACGAAACACGTGAAGGCAGAGATATTATCGTTATCACTATGGAGCGGGGTTCTTCCATTCCTTATTGCTATGCATCTGATGGTCTTACACCCAAGGGCGTATATGTGCGTGTAGGAAGCAATACCGTAATGGCGACCCATGAACATATCCGCCAAATGATTAAGGACAGCGGCACAGGGCAGTTTTTGACAGAATTATCCGTTGAGCAAAACCTCACCTTTGAATATGCCGACAAGGTGTTTGCAGAAAAGGACGTTTATTTCGGGGAAACACAAAAACAATCACTTGGGCTAATCCGTGCCGATGGACGCTATGCAAACCTCGCCCTTATCCTCTCCGACCAATGCCCATACACCACAAAGGCTGCAATTTTCGAAGGGCAGACCAAGGCGAAATTCAAAGACCGCAAAGAATTTACAGGTTCGATTTTCAAGCAAATTGAAGAAGTCCACTCGTATCTTCATGTATATAACCGTACCAGAGGTACATTTGATGGCGTTTACAGAGTAGACCACCCCGATTATCCCGATATTGCCATTCGGGAGTCTCTTATCAATTCGTATATTCACCGCGACTACTATATAGAAGGAAGCGTCCTTGTGAGTTTGTTTGATGACCGCCTTGAATTTATGTCGGTGGGCGGGGTTATGCCCGGCGTTACTCACGACCTTATGCGCTTGGGTGTTTCAGTTACGCGAAACGAGAAGCTGGCGCAGGTTTTTTATCGGTTGAAAATTATTGAAGCATTCGGTACGGGAATACCGCGCATTTTTGAGTCGTATGAAAAATGCTCAGTTGTCCCGGAAATTCCCGTAATTGACGGCGGTTTTCTTATCCGCATTCCCAATATAAACCACGCTATGCCAAAGGACGCAGTGAACGGCAAGATTGCGAATGGTTCAAGTGAACAGCAGTTACTAGACACGTTTTCCGGCGTAAATTTCAGCAAAGAAGATGCCGCAAAGATTCTTGGGTTAAGCGTGAGTGGTGCGTATAAATTGTTGCAACGAATGGTAGGAAACGGTTTGCTTGCCACACGAAAAGAGGGCAAGAAATGGACGTACAGCGATATGCAAAACCAAGCAGACTACGCCATCGTAGAAAGTGAGTATCTTGCAGGAAAATTCGTAGCCTTCGTTGGAATGTTTAGCGGCGGAGCGACAAAACTGAAAGACCTTGTTTATGCAGCGGGCGGCGCACCAACGGACACCATTCCGGCGTTTACGAATTACATCGTAATCGGAGAGCGCGGTCAAGAATCGCAAGCTTACAAAAACGCAAAACAAATGATTGATTCCGGGGGACATATCGAATTGACCGAAAGTGAACTTCGCAGTATCTGTGCAGGAGAAATACCCGCGCCTGCGGAGAAGCCAATTCGGAGCGATAATCAGATGCTTTCCTATGCACTGCCGGAATATGAACGCGAGCGAAAAGAACGTCAAGCGGATGTTTTCCATGCCAAACGCGCCGCATTTGTGCAAAAGTACGGTGTACTTCAACCTGATGGAAGCAGAGATAAAAAATATTGGGGCTAACTTTCAAAGTTTGCATGACCACTTGCGTATCAATTCCCCAAAAAAATGAATTTGCATAATTCATATCCCTGTAATACGCATAATTACTCAAACACTTCCCTGCGAAACGGTATGTCGTGTAATAGAATTATGCAAAGGGGAGTTGAGCGATGCTTCACGAGGAATTTTTTGCAAACCGCCTTGCGTCTTTGCGTATAAAGAAAGGCGTGTCCGCACGAGATATGAGCTTGTCCATCGGGCAGAGCGCGAATTATATAAACAAAATTGAAGGTAGGAAATCTTACCCATCTATGACGGTGTTTTTCCACATATGCGAATATTTAGGGATTACTCCCAAAACTTTTTTCGATGAAGATGTTCCCAATCCGGCAATTATAAACGAGCTGCAAGACCACTTTAATGGGTTGGATGCTGATTCTCAAAGCCTTTTCTTTGGGCTTGTACGAAAAATGTCTTTGATGTGCAAGACATGCAAGTGAAAAAAATGTTATACTGTGTTGTTACTTTCAGCTCATTGGGTGTTGTGCAAATTGACTGCGCTTACTCATAAAAAAGGTCGAGCGATTTCTGTCGAAAAAGTGTTGACAGTTCAGGAGCCTTCATAGTGCTGAATCGGCAGGCCAATAAGAAGCTCAACCTTGATTGGGTCATGCGGTGTTAGCTCTCTAACCATTTCTGCCTCTCCTACAAGCTCTTTTCCAATGGCGAACAACGTCAAAATAAAGTAATTTTCGTTTTCCGCCTTGTCCATATGCACCGGAAAATTCGTGTCAACTAAGGTGTACACCCTGTCTTGATATTTTAACACGTCGCCGCCTATTGTTGGCAGATATTCGCTTTCAACAAAACCTGCGGGGAACACCAAATGTTCGGTTTTTATTAACCGGTTTCCGTGGTCGATGGAGATAATTAGTTTCATTTCATTTCCTCCTGTATTTTCAGAATGGCTTTGCAGTTTTTGTCTAAAAAACGCAAGCCTTTGAATTGATTGACAGGTTAACGTCGTGTTGCTAAAATTCATTCAATTGCCGTAAATTGCTGTCAAACTTCAAAAACTGAAAATGCAAAAACCGCCTAGATTGCGGGCTTGAGGCAGGTTTTTTAAGAGCGTGACTATCGCCTTGCCAAGGCGAGGGTCGCCAGTTCGAATCTGGTTTCGCGCTTAACCGTAAGCCCGCTTAAACAGCGGGTTTTTTGCTATTTGTGCCAATCCTGTTGAGAGGGAAAATTCTGTACATAATCCTCTCCTAATCCAAAGGCAAACTAACCGTCATTTGCCACTCGCCGCCGAACATAACCGACTGCTCCCTGTAATCCTGCAACCACAGCGAATAGAAATACATCCTCTCATTGCTTATGTCCGTGTCGATATGTTCAAACATTCGGTGGTCGTCACTCCAAACTCCGATTGTCCAAAGCCGTTCACCTCTTTCCCCACGCACAATAGACCTGTAAAGGCTCATTGTGCCGCCCTCAGCCCAAATATCCATGTTTGGCAAACGCCACGCCAAACGGATTCCGCCGGGCGAGGGTTCAACTACATAATGGCTACGGTCGAGATTTTCGCCGAGAAAGATTAAATCGCGCCCCATTTCGCCGATATAATATCGAATTGTTTGAATGGGAAGGTTTTGCGTATCCACGACAATTCTTCGGTTGCCGAAGATTTCCCTGTCGGGTTCGCTCCATGCACCACTCCATTGCCTCCCATGGTCGTCCCACATTATGGGGCGGGTCAAGTCGTAGCGCAGTTCAAAAATTCCCGACTCTAATTCATACATAGAGACAGGTTTGGTTGCAACCCCAAACCCTCCCATCAGCAAATTCAGCGGAGTAACGGGAAGACTGCGAAAAATGCCGCCCATAATCCAAATATCGTCGGCATGAAGATGAATTGTCGGGTGAACGTGAAAATTAACAGGGAGTATGGAGTTTGCGTCAATCACAGGGCTGTAGTGAAATGCCTTGTCAACCCAATTGCCGCTTATGTGTTGCAAAACCGTTATAATTTCGGCATCACATCTTGCGGCGAGACGTTCAAATGTGAGGCCGCGTGAGAGAAATCCCGCGAAAACCCAGCCTACGCCGCGATTCGTATAAATCTGCACGAAACGTCCGCTGTAGTCCAAAATTTCAAATTCGTCGCCGTAATGTACGAAGGTTAAAACGTCGTAATTATCGCCCGGACCGGTACGCACGCGCAAAACATGGGCGTAGTCGATGACCTGCCTCGTACCGACCGAAAACGTGTCACGGCGGATAAACTGCCCCGGCGTAAAGGCAGTCGGCGGCGTGGTTGAAATATCAATACGCTGACGCATATCCTGCTCTACGCGGAAACCCAGCCAATATGATAAATCGTACAGACAAAAATAAAGTCCGTCCACATCTGCGACAGCGGTAAAAGATATTGTTATTGCGGGCGTTTCATCGCCGTCAATCCCAAGTACAATTCGGCGAAACGGATTCCGCCCGAAATCGGGGTGGCTTCCGCCGGGCGCAGGAATAAATCCATAGGACCCGAACAATGCGTTCCGTGGGGAAATCCATTGCAATTCCGTGAAATTTACGGTGTACGGTTCGCCCCACCGAATCCAAAAATCCCATCCGTATGGGGCTTCGATTATGTCAAACTGCGCGGGTGTTCCGTTCAGTATATACGCAACATCGCGCAATGAAACCGAGAATAAATTAACACCGTCACCCGCATATCCCCAAACTTCAAAAGGTAAACCGTCCACGAAAATATAAAACCGTTGCGAATTAAAGCCCGATGTGGCAGAAGCATCTGTCGCAAACATTGACATCATAAAAACCGCCGCTAATATCCACACGCTAACGGATTTTAATGCTTCTTTGCCCATACTGAAACTCCACCCTCGCTGTGAAATACACTGCAACAAATTATATCATGAATTTAATTTTAAATCCGCTATTTGCTATTGCCATTCAGATGTGTTACAGTGAGTAATAATTTTTAGGATAAAGGTGGTGAGAGGTATGGAACAATTCACATTCAAAACAGCAATGACAAAGGGCAACTGCGCCCATTTGGCGGTTTTTAACCGTCAGCTTGCTCATGATTTTTCCACTTTACGGGATGAGTATACCCATTTTTGGAAAAGCGATTGTTTTGAATGCCTGTCACCACATGATATAGCGGCCTAGTTGCCGCTCCTTTATGTATGGTATCCCCTGTGCAAACAAAACAGTATGCACAGGGGATTTTTTATATAGAGGAGCTTTTTTATGATTGATATATCGGTTAATGGGTTAAATAAATATTATGGCTCAAATCATGTGCTTCGTGGTATCACCTTTGAAGTTTATAAGGGTGAAAAGGTTGGACTATTGGGCAAAAATGGTTCAGGTAAAACAACACTCTTTAAAGTTGTTGCCGAGGATGAGCCTTATGACAGTGGTAGCATATCAAAGGCATCGGGCAAAAAAGTAGAGATTCTTGCACAGATGCCGATATTTGGCGAAAACGACACGGTGGACGATGTTCTGCGTTCGTCATTCGCAGATATTGCAGAAATACATGAGTCCATGAAGAAAATCGAGGGCGACGGCAATCCGTCCGTTTTGAAGCGTTATGGCAAGCTGATGGACGAGTATGAGCGGCTTGGCGGGTATGATGTAGAAACAAAAATAGAAAAAATATGTAATGGAATGGGTATTGGCGAAAATATGCGGCATGGGTTGTTTAGCTTACTAAGTGGAGGTGAAAAAACCAGAGTCAACTTGGCGCGCATTCTTCTCCGCGATTGCGATATTCTATTGCTCGACGAGCCGACCAACCACCTTGATTTGGACTCTTTGGAGTGGCTGGAAAATTTTATTAAAAAGTTTTTGGGGACGGTTGTGATTATTTCTCATGACCGAGTTTTCCTTGATAATGTGGTGAGTCGGATTATCGAAATCGAAGATGGCGAAGCTAATTTTTATTCAGGCAATTATACTTTTTATGCAGAAGAAAAAGAGCGACGCTATCAAACCCAAGCAGAGCAGTACAAACAGCAACAGCGTAAAATTGGACAACTGGAAACGGCAATCAAACGGCAACGTGTGTGGGCGGCAATAAATCCATCAAATTCAAGCTTGGCTAAACGCGCTCTGGCTATGGAAAGGCGCATCGAGCAGATGGAAAAGGTGGACAAGCCCACCACATCACGGAAAATGGCAGAGGATTTTAACAGTGGAGGCCATGCGGCAAAAGTGGTTGTGTCGCTTGATTTGGTGCGGAAGTCCTACGGCTCCAATGTGATTATTGATGATGTCAGCCTTAGTATTGACAGGAATGAACGTATTGCCCTAATCGGCGCGAATGGATGTGGCAAAACCACTCTTTTGAAAATGATTATGGGTGAGGAAATGTGTGACAGCGGTACAGTCAAAGTGAGCAGTAATATTAAAATTGCGTACATGCCCCAAATCATTGTGTTTGACGATTCAAATGCAACGGTACTCGATACTCTGCGCAATGCCGCGCCGCTTCCCGAAGAAAAACTGCGAAGCATACTTGCACGCTTTAAATTTAAAGCACCGGATGTAATTAAAAAAGTCGGCAGTCTTTCGGGTGGCGAAAGAAGCCGACTAAAGCTCTGTTTACTCATGCAAAACCAAGCTAATTTTTTGATTCTTGACGAGCCGACAAACCATCTCGATATTGAATCAAGAGAGTGGATTGAGGATGCTATTGAAGATTTTAACGGCACGATGTTGTTTATTTCTCATGACCGATTTTTTCTGAGCAAATTTGCTACAAAAATATGGAGCATGAGTGGAGGCGGGGTCAAATACTGCCACGATGAAGCATGGTAAAGGGGACAAAGTTCTTTCCGTTAAACGGTAGGCCTTTTGCGATTTGTTGCAAAGTGTCTACGGCGAGCCTACCCATGCCATAGAAATCCTGAAAAATCGTAGCGACCGGAGGCGTTGTATATTCCAACGCCTTTAGTCCGTCAAAACCAATCAGCGCGATGTCCTTACCTGCCACCAAACCTTCTTCTTTAATAGCACGCAACGCTCCGAGTGCCATGAGGTCACTGGCTGCGTATATTGCCGTAATATCCTTGTGGATTTGCAATATTTTTTTTGTGTTTGCATAAGCAATATCCTCCACAAAATCACCGGGGATGATATGTATATCATCCAACATGTGACGGCGGGCGGCAGAGATAAAGCCGTTTTCGCGCTGTTTGGTGACTTCGGAGGCGGGGTGGCCGAGTATGTGGCAGATTTTCTTGTGGCCTTTTGACACGAGCAGGTCTACCGCATCCGATGAGGCTTTTTCGTTGTCAGTTGTTACAAAGGCGGTGTGCGCACCTTCGCGCTCCACATCTATGAGGACTGTGGGGATGGTGCTTTCCAACAAGGCTTCAAGATAGGGGTCATCGTCACCTACCCCTTGCACGATGGCACCCATCAATGAATGATGCTTGCAAAACTCAACATAGGTTTGCTTAAACTGCTTAATCTGCGGAGTGGTGAATATAATCAGCTCCTGTCCGATTTCACAGGCGCGAGCATGTGTCCCGCTTAACAGGCGGAACATATGCTCATCGAAAGTGTTGTGCGTGTTTAGGTCTTTTACGATTAGCCCAAGGTAGGGTTTTCGCCCGCGAGAAAGCTCTACGGCAGATTTGTTTGGGATATAGTCCAGTTCCTTTGCCGCAAAAAAAATTCTTTCCTTTGTCACATCGGAGATTTCTGCGTAGTTGTTAAAGGCTTTTGAGACTGCGGAGATACTCACTCCCGCACGCATTGCTACATCTTTTATCGTTGACATGATTTATACTCCTATAAATTACGAATGTTTTCTTCTAAGCCATACAAACGCACCGATTGCAATAAATATAAGGGGCAAGCCACCCATGCTAATCCCGCCGATGATATTAGCCTCGCTTGCTGTTATCAAAAGTGGCATTTGGCCGGGTGGTACACGCCCCGGTATCCAAATGCTCGGTGGCTGGTCTGTCATCCACTGCAATGAGTTAAGCACAAAAAGCCAGTTTGCCTCGCCGATATAGGCATTGTACCATGGGTCGATAAAGTCAAAGCTGTTAGTCACTACCAAATGCGTATAATACGCCGTTCCGTCTAAGAAAATCCTGTCAGTAACCGCAAGGGCAAGCGGAAAAGACCCGCCGATATCCGACGGATGGCGTGCCGCAGTCTCAGCCTCCGAGCCTACCCCGCGTGAAAACGCACTGTCTGTAGTATGCCAAATCGGCTCTATATCCAGAGTCGTGCGACGGACACTGTTAACCCGCATTTCTGTGGCAAGGAAGGGGATGATGTTTGTAAAGCCGCGGAGATTTTCGTTGATTGGATGTGGGGTTAGGTTTGGTACGATATACGGAACGCGCCCGGGAAATATATAATTTCCGTCCACTTCAAATATAAAATTGCCTGTGACATAAAGGCCATATGCATCCAATACGCTTGCGAGATTTGGCGTAGCGTCTTGCACATGGTCAAGCGCGAAAAATGCTCGCCCCTCTTCTTCTAAAAATGTAAGCACCCTTGCTGCTTTTGGCTCTGTCCAGTCACGAGACGGCATGGGAATAAAGAGAATATCCGCATCTTCAGGGATTTCTTGCAATACGAGATTAACCTCTCGCAGTTCAAAATTTTCTGATTCCAAAAAAGAAACAAACTGCGGCGGGAGTGGGAGTTCTCCACTTCCCATTACATAATAAACCACAGTGGCCGCACCCTGTGTCACATGATGGATGGCCCTTGTGATTTCGCGTTCGATATTATAGCTTGTTATACGCATGATTTGTCCCGTGAATGGGTTGATGTCAAAATCAACCATCTCATGAGACTGTACCACGCGAATCGCATCGGCAGATTCTACCACGACGCTATGGCTGGGGATACCGCCTTCTATACCTGCATCCGCCGCAAAACGATGTACCAATGCAGGGTTTAGCATGGGGTCGCGTTGCTCGATGGTGATATAAGAACTCGCCGCATCGTATTCTGTGAGCAAGTGGCTGATAATCCGTGACATTTCTGCAAGCCCGCCGGGCAACTCCTGCCCTACCCCTGCAATAAGTGTAATTGTAATATCCTGCTCCAGCTCATCCAAAAAACCACGGCTCTGCTCCGTAAGCGTAAAAATCCTCTGGGTGGTCAAGTCAAGATTTCTATCAAACTCACCCGCGAGCAAGTTTGCCAACACAAAAATAACAATGGCAAAAAGCACCATTACAGTAGAAAAAGTCCCATATCGAAAGCGTTTGTCAAACATCTAACGCCACCTCCTTTTTTCGATTACATTGACTGTGAGATAAATAAAAAGCGCGGCGAATGAAATATAATAGACGATGTCACTAATCCTCACAGCACCTCTCGCAAAAAAATCAAAGCGATTGAAAATAGAAAACCACAGAAGCACCCGCACGATGATTCCGTCAAATATCAAGTTATTGTACATATAAAGTCCACCCGCAACCGCCAGGCCAATAACACCGACAATCACCGCCGCCCATATTTTGCGAGTGGAGTTATACCAAACTGCAACCACAGCGGCAATCACAAAAATCACAAACATAAACGATGCAAAGGTAGAAACAGGCATACTGACTGCAATCGCATCAATCAAAAACATAACAAAAATCGCACCCATGCTCCCCACAGCCGCGATGATTTGGCTTTCTGTAAGCACAGAAACAAAAACCCCAACCGCAATACATGCCGCACCCAAAAGCACAAACCCGATATAAGTCCCCACAATCTGTGCAACAGGCAACTCACCATAACTAAGCAATAACAGCGGCATTACAATCGTGGCAATCACACCAATCAAAAAAAGAGAAAGCGCGGCAAAAAACTTGCCCAAAACAATCCCCGTGACTGTGAGCGGACTTGTAAAAAGTAGCTGGTCGGTTTTTTGACGTATTTCCTCGGAAAAAAGTCGCATAGTCAGCACAGGCACAAGTATAAAAAAGAACACCGTGACATTGGCCAATACAAAGTGAAAATTCCCATCCAGACTGCGCACATTTAGCAGTGTAAAAAAAATCCCGATAAGCAACAACAAAAACGCTAAAAAAACATAGCCCATCATATTTGTAAAATATGTGCGCATTTCTTTCTTATATATCGCTAACATTTTCTACCTCCGTACCGGTAAGTGAAAGGAAAACCTCTTCGAGTGACATTTCGTTAGATTTCATCATCAGGATAGGCAGACCATGCCTCACACATGCGTGAAAAATCACCTCGCGGATGTCCGCGCCATCCTCACCGTTTAGTATTAATTCTACCGTGCCTTCTTCCCTTGACTCCCCAAAACCCAATGAGTCAATCATCGGCACATCACCAAATGCGGCGGCGGCATCCTCGCGATTGCATTTTAAGCGCACCTGCATTTGCCCTTTTTGTAAGCCCTCCGAAAGCCCTTCCGGTGTACCATGTGCCACGATTTTGCCCTTGTTGATTATCATAACGCGGTCGCATACGGCACTTACTTCTTGCATAATATGGCTGGACAAAATCACGGTATGCCGCTCCCCCAGCCGTTTCACCACATCTCTCATCTCGATAATCTGCTTTGGGTCCAGCCCAATCGTAGGCTCGTCCATGACAATAACCTTTGGCTCACCAATCATAGCCTGCGCCAATCCGACACGCTGCCTATACCCTCGCGACAGGTTTTTTATTAGTCTGCTCTCCATATCCAAAATACTAACCTGCTCCATCACATGCGTGAGCATTTTTTTTCGCTCCTTGCGCACCCGCTTTATATCCGCAACAAAATTAAGGTATTCTCGTACACGCATGTCGCCATATACAGGCGGCGTGTCCGGCAAATACCCTATGTTGGCTTTTGCCATCTCAGGCTCTGCCAATATGTCAATCCCATTAATACTAACCTCCCCCGAGGAAGCCGCTATATATCCTGTCATTATATTCATCGTCGTGGTCTTTCCTGCCCCGTTCGGCCCCAAAAACCCTACGATTTCGCCTGCGTCGATTGTAAAGCTCAAATCATCAATCGCCTTACGCACACCGTATCTTTTTGTCAAATTGCGTACCTCAATCAAAAAAATCACTCCATTCGAATTGAAGAGATTATATCATGCAAGCCAAATACAGCAAACAAAAACCGCTCCGACCCTTTAAACATATGGGTCGGAGCGGTTTTGACCAAAACATCTATTATCCTCTGGCGGGCAACTCGAATGCATCCAACTCCTCCAGCACTATCGTCAAAATAAATCGCTGTGCGTTCCTGTGCGTGTTAATTCCAAAATCAACTCTTTATCCTTAACCTTATAAATCAACAGCCAATCAGGGGTTATGTGTAACTCTCTATGCCCCTTATAATCGCCCTTTAAGGCGTGGTCAAGATATTTCGGCGGTATAGGTTGCTCGGCAGATAAGATGTCAAGCACTTCCTCAAACAGCCGTGTATCGTAACCACGCTTTTTGATTGTCTTGTAATCTCTCTTGAAACGTGCGGAGTATCTAATCGTCAGCATCTAAATCCTCCATCAGTTCCTTTACGCTATGAAATTGCCTGCTCATGTTGCGACCCATGTTTACATCTTGAATCGCCGCAAGGGTTTCTTCATTGGGGATATTTAACCTCATCTCAAAAGGAATCCCTCTCGAACGTACTGTTTGCCGTAAAAACACGGTAAGGGCTGTAGACATATTTAGCCCTAATTCATTAAAAATTTCTTCCGACTGCTTTTTTAAGTCTGCATCAATACGGACGTTTAGATTTGTGGTTGCCATAGTTTCAACTCCTATTCATTAAGGCCTTAGTAATAGTATATCCAATTCGTTGCAAAATGCCAACACGAATTTATACGTTTGCTTTACGTTGTCATTGCGAACAAATGAATCATTGCAATTCACAAGCCCCATTCTCAAACATGAGAATAACCACAATTTCAAGGCAAAATCCCAAGTTTGGCATATACGGGATAGCCTTATTTTTTTCGCTAGGGCGTGTAGCCACTATCAAGAGTTGAGAAAATAAATTATAATGACCATATGGAGATAAATGAAGAACTTATCATTAAACCCCAATTAGAAATTTTTGACTATGAAGAAACCGCCTGCAAACTTTATGAAGTGATAGAAGCTTCATACATCCCGATAACCTTTTCTGTCTCACCAAAGGCAATCTGTTTGCCTTTGTCCATCCATAATACCTTGTTGCACAATTGTTTTATTTGTGAAAGTGAATGGGAAACGAAAATCGTAGTTGCTCCGTTTGCAATGATTTCTTTCATCCTTGCTTCGCTTTTGCGCTTAAATGAGCCGTCACCGACACTTAGCACTTCATCAAGTATTAATATGTCAGGCCGCACTAAGCAAGCAATCGAAAATGCTAATCGCGCACGCATACCCGATGATAGTTGCTTAAAAGGTCTTTCTTGAAAATCTTCCAGCTCTGCAAAACTGATAATATCGGCATAAGTTTCATTCATAAACTCGCGGGTGTAACCCATTAGCGCACCCCGCAAAAATGTGTTCTCGCGTACAGTCATTTCTCCGTCAAAGCCTGTGCCAAGCTCCAACAGTGCGCCTATTGTACCCTTCACTGCTAATGTACCTTTTTTAGGTTGCATGATTCCCGACACTGCTTTAAGCAAAGTAGATTTGCCTGCACCGTTGTTTCCGATAATGCCTAAAAAATCTCCACTTTGCAGCTCAAAGCTAATATCCTCCACTGCCCAAAACTCTTTAGCCTTATATTTCCCTTTCACTTTTTGGATAACATAATCCTTTAGTCCGATATTTTTCAAATCACCGATGAGATAGCTGATACCAACATTGTTTACTCGTACCGTCATCTTAATATCCCCTTACATATAATAAATAAAGCGATAGTTAAACCTTTTATAGAAAAAAGACCCTATGGCCAGAGCAACAAATGCAGAAAGACCACAAGAGAGCCAAATGTACCAAGACGGGATAACCCCATATAAAACAATAAGCCTAAAAAAATGGATGTGCGAAAATATCGGATTAAGTAAAAACAATCGTTGCACAGTTATAGAAAATCCATCAATACTATAAAAAATAGCTGATAGCCACATCACAAGCAATGTGAAAATATCATATAAATATTGCACATCTCTAAAAAACACATACAATGCCGAAAGTATCAACCCGACCCCTATATTAAACACAGTCAATGTAATAATCGGATATAAAAGAAAAATAAATTTCCAATGAAACGGAACGCCATCGACGGCGGCAAAAATAAAAAACATAACAAGCATAAGCCCAAAATTCATGAGTGATGCTACATTCTTTGATAATAAAAATAGATATTTTGGTACTTTTATTTTTGAAATTATGCCTCTATTGCCCAACAGTGATTGCATACCTTGGCTTGTGGATTCTTTAAAAAACGAAAATATTTTTATCCCCGCGAAAACATAAATTACAAAATGAGGCATCTCACGTCCAAAAAAATTAATAAATATTAAAGATATGACTAACAAATGAAGCAATGGCCCGAGCATACTCCAGGCCATCCCCAAAATTGTGCGTTTATATCTCTTTTTAAAATCACGCTTTACAAGCTCTTCGAAGAGAAAATTATATTTTTGCCAACGTGTAACTATTGGTGAGAGCATGAATATTAATCCTCCAAATTCCAAATCCAATATATTGATTTATCAATAAGGCAATCCAGCAAGAATGCAACTCGACCGGGCGTGGAATCATTTTCCGAGATATAAAAACTACCGCATAGCCCATTATCCTCATCATGAGTAATCGCAAAATCAAATTCCGGGTATATGGATTCTATATTTTTAGCAATACGCTTCATTGCTTCTTGCACATTGGCATTAAGACTTATAGATTTATCAAATTCAAGCTTTATGCAAATTCCTTGGTCAGCCAGCAAAACCTTGTACATATAGTAATTGAAGGAAACAGGCGTTGACATACAATTGTTTTGTTCATCAACCTCCCATTTTAATGAAATAGGCATGGTTAGGCTTAGTTGCTTAATCACATCACTAAAGAATGCTGTCGCAGATGCTACTATCATATCCTTATCCCCTTGTTGATAGTTTTTTTGAAAGTGGTATAATGTGGGCGTTAGGAGGTGCCTTAGTTATGGTAAAAACGAAAAATATTAATATTGAGATTGCTCAAGATATATACGAAGATATATTAAACCACTCCCAACTTTTTGGGTTTAGCATATCTGAATTTGCTGTCGATGCACTGCGAGAGCGGTTGGAGTATCTTGAGGACGTTAATGCACTGCGCAACAGAGATAAAAAGGAGCCTCGTGTTTCATGGGAAAAAGTCCAAAAAGATGCAGGACTGTTGCTATGAGATATACACTGGAGTGGGAGCGGAGAGCTGAAAAAGAATTTAGAAAGTTGGACAAATTGACCCAAAGGCAAATCCAAAAATTTCTAAATGAGGTTGCAGAAAGTGATAATCCAAGACAAAATGGATATGGATTAAAATATGAGTTGTCGGGATTTTGGAGATATGATATTGGCTCATATCGCGTTATTTGTGAAATTGAAGACGAAATACTTGTGGTAGTAGCTGTAAGGGTTGGCCACAGAAGAAATGTATATAAATAATTACTAAAGTTGAAAGAATGGAGGCTTGACTATCATATCCTTATCCCCTTTTTTTCTTCTTTGACCTGACAGCAATTGCTTTTTTGTATAAGGAATATTGTAGCTCGGCATTCTGCATCAACAGCAGCTGATTGTTAGATAAGTCGTACATATTAGAAAAAAGCTGTGATTCAATCTCTTTTGCAAAGTTGTCATCCATTGTTTTTTGTACGCATGACAAGGCCTTATCCAGCTTATGTTTTATTAAATTGCTTTCCTGTGGATTACGTGCTGTCTGGAATGGCGTTTTTGCAATTCGCATTAAAACATTTTTTAATTCATCAGAAGAAGTAGGGAGTTTTAGGCATCCAAAATATGCTTTATTTTTGGGATAGCCGTTTTCATCTATGTGAGATACTCTGTACCTCTCGTCCGCCCAACCGTCATACAAGACACTACCACCCCAACGTGTCGGATTAAGTTCTCCGACTGAAGAAATAAGTATTAAAGATTCTCCGTGTAAAAAGGGTAAAACAAACAACAGGTCAAAAAAAGGGAGTGGATGCAGTCTGGCACCATCAATCAAGACCATGTCTATTTTTATTTTAGGATTCACATCATCAATATGGCGCAATTTATGAAAACGAAGTTTTTCGACATCGTCAGCTACATGCATTATCCTATCAAATGAAGTATCTTCTTCGCTAATATTGCATACCCTGTAAAGATTAAAGTCATCCCGCTTACAGCCTTCCCTTAACAGCAAGAGCGAATCCATACCGTTATACCCGCCGACTTCAAGCACATTATTTATTCCATTTTCAAAAACAGAAGCATTAAGTAGTCCCAGCATAAAGCAGACATGGGAGTCTAAACCATCTTGCTCCGGATACAAATCCCTCCCTGTCTTTTCATGCTCGCCGGTTAGAAACAAACCATCAAATCCCTCTGCGGCATCATAAATAAAAGGAAGATATTGCCACGCTGTATCCCGGTTAAACATGACGCTTAACTCACACATGGGGTAAATTTCCGGAGATTCTTCGATTTTTTCATTTACGGCCTTGTAAACCCAGCTACCCTTGTAATAATTGCCCTCTTGCGCTATCTTGATATATTTTTCTCTGTCAGAGGGCAAAAATTTATAATGTAGGCATACCGCACCGAATGGGGTGTTATTGTATTTACGAGGATAAACAACATGAGACGACAGCAAAAAACAATCAGTAAACTTTAATAGAGCAGGCTTATTTGGGCTTGGGGATTGCCCTTTTTCTTCAACTGAAAAAAGCCGATTCCTCAATGTACCATCTTTATTAAATTTTGTACTACCGTCGAGTCGGTCAAAATAGACACAATCCTCTAGGTAATCATTGTCGCTTTTAGTAGCATCCATTAAAATTCCATTTGGATACACATCTATCAACACAGCTCTTAGAAAAGGGAGGTTTTTTTTATCAAGTATGCGGATAAGGTTTTGTATATTAAGAACATTAGATGCCGGGTATTCAAACAACTCGTCAGAATCTACTACGATATACCAGCGGTTAGCACCATAATGCGCCGCTACACGATTAAACCACCCTGTTTTGCGTGCGGAGTTGTACTTAATATTTGCTCTAAAGCATGATGTATCCGTCTGCTCAATTACTTTTTCTACCGTACCATCCACAGAGCCGTTATCTATAAAAGCAAAATGCCTCACGCCCAAGTTGCGATAATGTTTCAAAAAATGGTCTATCCGAGTACAGTTGTCTTTTACAGTTACGAGCAAAATAACATCGTCATCTTTAGGTGGATGTGTAAACGCTTTTAAACACTCTATCGGGTTTGTGTAAAAAGCTTTTATTGCAAGGACAGCTTTTTTGAAATCATTATATTCGTGAGTAGGGTCAAATATTATGTCCTCACATTTTTTCACCCAAAAATCTCTATCTGACATGAGCAATGCATTTAGATTTAATTTGTCTTTTTGTTCATAAGCTCGAATTTTAGACAATGTGCGTTTATTTCTTATCATAACGATAAATTTATTATAAAAAGTCCCATAACTACTTTTTAGAGTACGGTACATATACAAAGCACCGGGTATACGCCTTATCGTTTTTCTTGTCTGCCAATACACGGTTACAGCTCCTCAACGCTACTATCTACAGCAATACGCTGTGTTAGTGATTTTATTTTTTTGTCCAGTTGAGATATTTTTATCGATTGGAAAAATATTTTTAACAAAAGAATGAAGATAAAAATTAGAAACACAAAGTTTACAGGACTGTAAATACCCAGCATACTTGCAAACCAAACCCCTACAGATGGAAAGATAGCCAGAAAAAGTACAAACCAAAAGAAGCATACCCAAAAAACAGTATCTTCTATCTGCATCTGTGATTTACGGATTTTTCTCATCGTATACCATAATGTAAAAAAACTGACGAGCAAAAGCAAAACACGGATGGGAATACTAATCATAAAGCTCATACTCCTTACTTTTTTCTAAACCACTGCACAACAAGAATTGAAATACACATGCGTAACATGTAACGCATCGAGTTTGCAAAATTCAAATAACTCTCTCCTGCTACGCGTTCATGCATAGTTACCGGTACTTCTACCACTTTTGCACCACTTCTCATCAAATACACCAATGTATCAGGCTCCGGTCCGTAGTTCATGCCCCACGCAAATTTTTCTATCATCTTTTTATTAAACAAACGCATACCTGATGTAGGGTCAGTGAGCTTAGTTCCTGTAGTTACTTTAATAAGTAATTGTAATAAACTTGCACCTGCCATACGTAGTGAGAATGGTTTATCCTCTTTTAAAAAACGAGAACCAATTACTATATCTGCATTATGTGCATCCATAGAATCACATAGGACAGAGATATATTTTGCGTTATGCTGTCCGTCCCCATCAAACTGCAAAACGCCATCATATCCTTGTTTTGATGCATACTGCATTCCGGTTTGTATTGCGGCCTCCAAACCAAGGTTTATAGGTAAATCTAAATAGCTAAAACAACCTTGTTTGCAGGTATTAATAGTGCAATCACTGCTGCCATCATTTACGATGATATATCTATGACATGAGGCATATTTATTGATGTTTTTCATTACATTTTCGATATTTTCTGCTTCGTTATATGCAGGAATCACGATAAGTATTTTCATATGTGCTTACCTCCAAGCCAAAAATGCCCATGCCTCACATTTCCCAAATGCAACAAAAATTTGATACACGCAGGAAAGGGTACTTTTGCATCGTCGGTTTACATATTCTTCATCAAATTTCAAGACCTGTTCGTCACTGGCCTTTAAAGTTAAATTTCTCAAGATGCTTTCATCTCCTAAACCCTAAAGCTTGCAATAATAGTGCCTATCACAATTATGCCTACACCAATCCATCGATTAATGGGTACTGTCTCATGCAACAACAACGAAGATAGTAGTACAACCAAGGGGAAGGCAAGAGCTTGGATAGGATATGCCCAACTTAGCGGCACACGCGACAAAATCAGTATCCAAAGCACAAAAGCAACTCCGTATAATAGCAATGTCACGTAAACAAGAGGATGACTGATTATCTTAACTAAATCTGCAAAATGGGTGAAATCAAAATTCTTTGCAGTATGCCTCATGACTAACTGACCCGAGACAAGCATTACGACACTAACCAGACAAAGCACGACATCAAAGGGCTTCATTTTGATACTCCTTACAACGTTCAAGATGTGGATTTTGCGCAAGAATAAATGAATACAAAGAAAAATTTTTGCCGACTCCTAAACGCTTAACCTCTATGCCCTTAAAAAAGTAGCTGATGACTTCTGTTATTTCTGTGATGTTATTTACATGTTCATGCTCCATCAAAACTGAATAATCCAAACCGTGTTTGAGCCTAAACTCCAGACCGGTAGTTAGGCTATACCCTATCTTCCACAGAAATCCGCCCTCATTAGGGACAGAAGTACGCAGCACACCGTCGTCTTTTAATAATAAACCTGCGCGACTAACTACATATGGCAAATCACAAATATGTTCAAATGCTGCACAAGAAGTAATACGGTCATATTTTTTGCCAATAGGAACATCATCAATTAAGTTATAGGTGTTTTTTATCTTGTCTTTATGCTTACTATTGGAGTATAGAGCAGAAAAAGGCTCGACTATATCATACACTGCTCCCGGATTTTCATAATCTAACTGATTAAGTGTTCCTGCACCTATTTCCAGAGTTGATTTGTTTTGCGAAGCGTCCTTTGCTACTTGCAGATGCAACCATGACTCCATACGTTGCGATAATGATGACGCAACTGTCTCCCCGTTTCGATTGCTTTTGTAATGGCTGTCATAAATGTCCGCATATTGAGGTGGAAGTAGCTTTCGTTTTTTTGGAAATTTATCTATTATCGATGGCATTATATGACTCCCTCCTCGATTGTTTTATATACAAAACTACAACAGGAAGAAACATCCCTACAAAAAATATTGGCAACCCATAACGGTATTCCAACCACGCGCTCGTTAAAAATTTTGTTGCCATAAAGGCAAAAACAGGAATGTAAGCAATCAACCATTTATACTCTCGCATTAGGAAAACCCATCCTGCACTTACTAACAATAATGCCATCCAAAAGCCATGCCGCCAAAAGAACGTCATGCCGAAATGTGTCTCTGTTGCTCTGCGCAATTGAGCAAAAATTATTTCGAGATGTTCATTTCTTCCTCTCACAACACCAAAATATTCTGCTGAACCACTATTAAAATGCCTCGGCGCGTGGTTAGTGATATTGTTTTTGGGGTCAACCACCCAATAATGCCTTGTTCTGTGTAGCATAGTACTAAACATATACCACGGATTCCTAACAAATGTATCTGCGTAATTAATTATAAACTCACCTGTGCTTATTTCTCGGAAAACAAATTCACGATTCATCCATTCTCTTCTGCGTGGTGCCATAGCCTCCGGATGAAATGTATCACGCAAATCCTCTATATTTGGTATGGCATTATTTAACATTTCAAGGCTACTTTCAGAAAGAGTGCCACCTCGATAATAAGTTGCCTGCATGTCGTGTAATCCTGCAAAAAACCTTGCAGCATCAATGTTGTAATCCCTAACCGCACCAACAAGTGAATGTATTGGAAAACGAACAAACAAAATAAGAGCAATAACTGCTCCCATGCTAACAAGCATTTTCTTCATTTTGTTTTTATAAAACATAACAAGCAAAACCGGGTATATAACAAAAAATACAACCATGACATTTGACTTTATGAAATACATATAAACAAGGCACAAGCACAACTGAATGCACAGAGATGTCCGCTGCGCATCACCATCTTGCAATATTTTTATTATTACATAAGTAATCCACAAGATGGAAATAGCAACCATAAAATCTGCCATGAGAGTGACCGAAATGAGGCCAATAGGAGGAATCATCGGCAACAAAAATGCTACTGTAACTGCGTATTTAAGTTTGAGCATCAATATTCTGCTATGCATATACATCAAAATGCTCGCTGATAGTGCTGAAAAAGCTAAAATTTGCGCTATTGCGATACCGGCCAATGCCGACTGGGCGTTTGGTGCGAGTCGATAGATTATATGATTCATCAGCGTGTAACCAAAACTAAACCGAGCAAAAAACGTCCGTACAAAACTTGGCGAATCTTGATACAATATGATGGGATTAAATGCGCGTTGCCACAACATCATCAGTGAAAATGTGATAGCAAAAAGCAAAAGCCATTTCTTCCAATATGTTTTTTGGTTTAAAAAATCAGACGCGGGTTTTAGGTTTGATAGACGGTTAAACATATCCAGTGCAGACTGAAAAACATAGTACATCCATACATACCCTATCAAAAAAATAACAACCCTAACAAAAATACTATATGTTAATATTTCCGACTCTATAAACAGGCCAAAGCCAAAAACGGCAAAGGTAAGATAACCATTTGTAAGGACAAATGCGACTATTTCATACCACCTGTCATAACTAAATTTAATTCTTTTTATGTGGAATGCAACACCCAATGAAATAAAAAGGGCAAGAAACACATTCAAAAAATTAATGGGTATAAGTATAAACAACAAAAAAGAAATCCCTGTAAACATTAGCATGTCTTGTACCCCCTCCACCACTCCACAAATTTGCCCAACCCCTCACGAAGATTAGTCGTTGGGGCAAATCCTGTGTCTGAAACCAGGTCATCAATATCTGCAAACGTAGCAGGGACATCTCCCGGTTGCATTGGCATGAAAATTTTTTTCGTTGTTTTACCTACACATTCCTCCATTATGTTTATAAAGTCCATTAGTTTTTCAGGCGTATTATTTCCAATGTTGTATATCTTGTAAGGCACAGCATTCACATCAGCTGTTTTTACAGCGGCAGAAACAGATACTAATGAAATAATACTTGATACTACATCATCTATATATGTGAAATCCCTCATCATCGCACCATTGTTAAAGACTTTGATAGGTTGACCCTTTTCTATAGCATCCAAAAACAGAAATGGAGCCATGTCGGGTCTGCCCCATGGGCCATATACAGTAAAAAATCGCATTCCGGTAGTGGCCAGGTTAAATGTATGGCTGTAGGTATACGCCAACAGTTCATTTGACTTTTTTGTTGCTGCGTACAAACTAACGGGGGTATCCACCCTGTCGTCTACAGAAAATGGCAATTTATCATTTGCTCCATATACAGAACTAGATGATGCATAAAGCAGATGCTTTGTTTTGTTGTGTCGGCAGCATTCCAATATGTTTACAAACCCCACCACATTAGACTTTATATACTCCATAGGGTTTTCTAAGCTGTACCGTACACCTGCCTGAGCGGCTAAATGAATAACTACTGATGGGCTGTACTTGCCAAACACACCATCAAGACTATCTTTATCTGCTAAATCGGCAAGCACAAACTCAAAATTAGTATGTTTTTGCAAGTACTTGAGGCGGGATTCTTTGAAGGAAACTGCGTAGTAATCATTCATGTTGTCAAAACCTACCACATTTGCTCCTGCTTCGAGCAAGCTTTTTGCCACATGGAATCCAATAAACCCAGAAGCACCTGTCACAAGATATGTTATATCAAATCTTACTTTATCCACTGCAATAACCTCTGCTTTCTTGCCATCATATAAATTTTTCTTGCAGGTTTATATGCCCACCAGCCCATACATAAAAGCTGTATGCCTATACGTCGTCTTTTTGGTAAAAGCCTGATTGCGTCCCATGAGCAACATGATAATATCGTTTTGCGAAGGTCGTATAATACCCCACTCCATATATAACCATTACTATCTTTAAGGATTTGATTGATAAGATATAAATTCAAGCCTATGTAAAAACACATGGCGTGGTTTTCAAGTGAAATCTGCTTTTCTTTTACAAAAGAAATAGCCGCCTTGCCTGCACCCAGCACATTTAGCCTCTCCTTGCTAAATGATACCCCGGTTATGCTGTCCGAGCGAAACGTATAACAAAACAATGGTTGCATAGTGCGTATGATTTTTTTTGCATAAAACATTAATCTGTAAGTAGTGTGCTGGTCTCCTGCGGTCAACCCTTTTGGAAAAAAAACGTCGTTATCTAAAAAAAGCGATGTCCTATAAACCTTTGCCCATGTTTCAGGATTTATTTTGCCACCGGAAGTAAATATATCCCCCATTGCTTCGAGTCCGGAGAGTATGATGTCATCCCCTAAAACAGCGTCAAAATCCGGCTCGGCTGTTCGAATATAAGAACACACACCTATATCTGCGTCATATGCGTTAATTTTTTGCATAAGGACTTCCAGCATGTTGGGGAGCATAAAATCATCACTGTCCACAAACGCTATAAACTCACCTTTGGCTTTTTGTAGACCTATGTTTTGCGAGTCTGACTGACCAGTATTTTCTTTGTGAATAGTGACTACGCGATAATCATCTATAGCGTATTTATCACATATTTCACTGCTTCCATCGGTGGAGCCATCATCAATGAGCAAAACTTCTGTATTTCGATATGTTTGGTTAATAATGGAGTCCACACATCGGCAAAGATATTGCTTAGTGTTATATACGGGAACGATTATGCTAATGAGCGGTTTTGCGTCTGCCACGAGATTAATCCCTGTAAAACAAATCTCTTGTGTATATTTTTTCTGCCACATCTTCTATTTCTGAACTAAAGCGATTGGCTACTATGACATCCGAGACACGCTTAAACTCACTCACATCGTTCATCACCTTGGAGTTATAAAACGTTGGTTTTGTTAAAACCGGCTCATATATGACTACCTCTATCCCTTTTGCTTTTATCCGTTTCATCACGCCCTGTATTGCAGACTGCCTAAAATTATCAGAGCCAGTTTTCATTGTTAATCTGTATATGCCTACAACCTTTGGATTTTTTTTAATAATGTTGTCTGCTATATAGTCTTTACGAGTTGTATTTGCACTCACGATTGCGGCTATTATGTTACCTGGGACATCATTATAATTAGCAAGTAATTGTTTGGTGTCTTTTGGTAAGCAGTATCCACCATATCCAAAAGACGGATTGTTATAATGGTCTCCGATACGTGGGTCAAGTCCTACACCTTTTACTATTTGGCTTGTGCTTAGACCGCGGATTTCTGCATAAGTATCCAACTCATTAAAAAATGCAACACGCAAAGCAAGGTATGAATTGGAAAATAGCTTAATAGCTTCTGCCTCTGTCGCACCAGAAATCATCACCGCAACCTCTTTTGATGCCGCACACTCTTTTAGCATTTCTGCAAACTGCTCTGCTGCCGAACGCAATGATTCATCCATACAAGGTATCCCTACTATGATTCTTGATGGATGAAGATTGTCATATAGGGCTTGTCCTTCGCGCAAAAATTCTGGAGAAAACAGGAGTTTTTGTGTGCAGCGGCCGAACATTTTCTCGGTAAAACCAACAGGGATAGTAGACTTTATTACAACTACGGCATTGGGCGCGTATATCTCAGCCTGTTTTATAGTAGACTCCACTATGGATGTATCAAAATTATTGAGAGCAGTATCATAATCAGTGGGTGTTGCCACAATGACAAAATCTGTACCATTTAAAGCTTCTGCAATGTTCGTCGTGGCACTTAGGGCAAGTGTTTTTTCAGCTAAGTACCGTGAAATATAAGAATCCTCAACAGGGGATTTTTTGTTGTTGACACAATCAACTCGGTCTTTTGAAATATCCACAGCAACTACTCTATGCTTTTGTGAAAGTAACACTGCTATAGACATACCAACATACCCAAGCCCAACCACAGCAATCTTCATAACAATACACTCGCTCTCTTTCCGAGATAAATACGAATCCGCTTTGTGATGCTATGTACCGAGTATCGGAGGGTATAGGCTGTTGAAATAAAAACCCCATACCCTACATAACGGTAAGCATTAAAAGTCATTTTTGCAGATTTGACTCGTCGCGATGACTTTGACTCGTCAGACATTCGGTATACAAGCAAGGGTTCGTCCAATCCGCGGGCGCATCCCTTTTCCTTTACAAGCTGTAGCCATACAGCATAATCTTCATGAGTGTCATCCGTAAGTGGAAATGGAATCATTTCTTCTTTCAACACCATCACAGATGAGCATGACATGAGATTTTTTCGGAGAAGGTCTTTGTACCTAAGCTTACTTTCAGCGTTAAGGGTATAGCCTGACATGCCTCCGCATTCCTTCATATACATAGTAGACGTATATGTAATCGGCTCTCCTGTCTCCTCCGCAAAACGCAGTTGTTTTTGCAATTTATCCTCTCGCCACATGTCATCACTATCAAGAAATGCGACCCATTTGCCTCGCGCCTGTGTCATAGCGAAGTTGCGTGTCATTGCAACCCCTGCATTTTGAATGTTTGCGTATACATGTATGCGGGAGTCACCCTCTGCCAAGGCCTCCACTAAACCTAAAGTCCCATCCTCCGAGCAATCATCCACAACAATAAGCTCCCAGTGGATATAGGTTTGTGCCAATACAGACCGTATGCTGGTTTGTATTGTGTTTTCCGCATTATATGCGGCCATTATGACGCTAATGGTTGGGCTATGTATCCTTTCACGCACAAAAGATGACCGTGTCTTATTAATCATCTGCATAAGATAGCCCCATTCATTTTGCTTGTACACGCCTATAAGAAAGTGTACCTTTTTATAAAAGTCAAAAGCGTCCGAATTGTGGTCAGATAGACCATATCACGGACGCTTTTTGTGATTAAAATGCGTGAATCTGTAAGAATATATCAAAATTTCTGCTTGACAGCACAAGTATAAAAAGGTACACCTTTTTATACTTGTGCTTATTTACCCCCGCCCCGAAATTCTCGCAAACGGTTGTAAAATGTGGCTTGTTTAAGCCCTGTTTGTTTCAATGCTTCATCGAAAGAAATTTTTCCGAGTTCCCAAAGATGCACCACTTCGACAAAATTTATTGGAGGCTTTTTTATAGGGCGGCCAAAATGCACACCTCGTGCCTTGGCGGCGGCTATGCCCTCTGCTTGGCGTTGCAAGATATGTTCGCGCTCCAGTTCTGCAACCGCCGCAAAAACCGTTAGCATAAAACGCCCCGATGGGGTCGTGGTGTCTATATGCTCCTTTAGGCTTATAAACTCCACACCCTTTTTTGTTAGCCTTTCCACGAGGTTAAGTAAATCCTTTGTGTTTCTGGCAAAGCGGCTTATGGACTCCACTACAACTATGTCGCCTTTTTGCACCTTACTCATCAGTGTTTGCAGGACAGGTCGTTTTATATCCTTTCCACTTAATTTTTCTACAAAAATCCTTTCCTGCGGGATGCCGCGTTCGCGCATTGCGGCTAACTGGCGATATTCGTGTTGGTCTCTCGATGACACACGACAATACGCATAATTTTTTATAAAATCACCCTTTCGCTTGTTTTGATTGATTTCCTTTCATTTATTTCGCTATATGATATATGTAACCCAACGACATATGTTATGACATTGTCAGAGGCTTTGCCAATAAAAAAAACCATTACCCACGACATAAAGCGTCATAAGTAATGGCGTATAATCCTCATGCTTTAGCGACTCAGCAAACCATGCAAGCAAGCAAATGGGGCGCATTCATCTCCGGGTATAAAATGTCGCAACCTTACTTTTCAAATCAGCTCGTACCGTTACCCCCGGCTTACTTTTACGCATAATCCCCCGTGTACTCTACCAGTACTACATTATCTGCTGTCTGCTTTAGTGGCTCGATAAAGTCGGTGTTGTTGCGTTTTACCTTTACTTCCATGGTAAGCTCGGTATAGCCCGCGCTTACGGTTTTATTTTTCAGCTTGTGGCGAATTTTTTTCATATGTTCGGTCACGCCGCTTTCTGCATCATTTGCGTATCTGACGATGAGCAAAAATGCGCGTTTATCAAACTTCATGATTGTAAATGCGATGTAGATTACAGCAATAAACGCTGTGCCGATTAGCGCGACACTAAACAATCTGGCTCCGGATGTAAGCCCTGCCGCTACGCCCCAAAAAAGAAAGCCGACATCCAGTGGGTCTTTTACTGCGGCGCGGAACCGTACAATAGAAAGCGCACCCACCATACCCAGCGTAAGCACGAGGTTTGTACCGATAGTGATAATGATAAACGCAGTGACCACAGTAATCATTAGGATTAGCAGATTGAAATTTTCGCTATACAGCACCCCTCGGTTAAAAAACCTGTACACAAGAAAAATAATGAATCCGCAAAATGTGGCGACACCCAGCACCGCAAGTAGATTTTCCGGTCGTAGTTCTTCCAATACCATCAACTGTGGGCTAACCAGCAAATTTCTTAAAAAATCAAATCTCCCCATGTGGTAAAACTCCTTTTTCGCGTACAACGCAGTATTTTGACATATCTGTGCGAGCCAGCGGCAAGCCGTTTAGCAAGCGTTTTATAACTTCGGGCAAAAAGCGGCTATACTTTACTTCCAACAGCATTGGACTGTAGGCTTCTTTGCCATAACTCATTTTTAGCGGTTCGTAGTGAAAGGGCAATGTTTCTCCCATTTGGAACGGTGGGCTGTCGAAGGTAAATCGCACATCCCCCGGCTCGTACACATACGCACGCCGTTTGTATGCAAACATGGCGGTAGGTCGTAGCCCCTTTAGCCTGTACACCATTGCGAGTGTTTGCCACAGTGGTGCCTCTTCATTTAAAATAAATTCCAAATTGCCTTGCTTTATCATTTCGTATTGCTCATTGGATATTGTCATGGTATCTTTGTAAGAGAGTAGACCCTCCTTATGCTTTCTTTCCAATCGGATAAAGGATGTGTCTCCGTTGTAGTAGCGCAGTCGATACTTGTTACGCTCCAGTCTCCCCATGTATTTTCCGTAATAACAGCTGTCATATCTGTCATCAAGATATAGATTGTGTACGATGTATGAGCCGCCGTTTTCGTCGGGTTTCATGATGGCCGCGGCGCGTGCGCGCAAGAGTTCTGCCGTGGGTACATCAATAAGATATTTGTTTTCGTATCTAAAGCGCAATTGCACCCACTCATTTCTAAAAATATGTATACATAGGAGGTTTTCCATTGAAAAGAATCCTCGTTTTTATTTTAACCATTGCGGTTTTGCTCGTTTCAGTATTTTTTTTGAGTTCTTATCCCGTGGAGCTGGTGGTACCGCAAGAAATCCAAGAAATTGTATTGACAGACGACGAAAATGAGCCTCTTGCGATATGGTTCTCGGAAGAAGGCCATTTTTTCCCGCAGGGTGTCAGTGTTGAAGTTTTTTCTAACAACCCCAACGCCACGATTCATTATACACTAGACGGTGCGTTTCCGACAACCTCTTCCAATACTTATGTAAATCCTCTCAATTTTTCGCGATTGGGGCGGGATGTTATTGTGTTGCGGGCGATTGCCATATACGAAGAAGAAGTTACTCTGCCGCTTACGCATACATTTTTTCTTACCCCCGATGTGGACGACCGCTTTGATGTTTTGATTTTTTCCGTTTCTACGGATAACGATTATCTATATGGTTTTTATGAAGGGCTACTCGTAGACGGCGTTGTGCGCAGGGATTTTTTGTTGGAAGAGCCACATCCGCATATGAATCCGCTGACACCCGCAAACTGGAATCAACGTGGCCGCGAGTGGGAACGCCTCGTCCACATAGAAGTTTTTAATCCTGACGGAGAGCGTGTGCTTGCACAGGACGCAGGAGCCAGAGTATTTGGCTCGTGGTCGCGTGCCGAGCAGATACGCTCCATGCGTTTTATTGCGCGTCGCGAGTATAGTCCACATGCAGGTCGTTTTCATTACGATTTTTTCCCGGGAGATATTATATTGGATACATTCGGCTTTACCACCCCTGTCATTGCATACAATACGCTAATCCTACGTAACGGTGGCAACGACCGCAATCACGGCATTATGCGAAACGAACTCGGCTCCATACTCGCCCGCCGTGCAGGTTTTATGGATGTGACACCTGCGCGTGGTGCAGTGCTGTTTATGAATGGGAATTATTACGGCTTTATGTGGTTGCAGACTCGCTTTGATGCACATTATTTACAGGAGCTTTACAACACGCCCACGCGAGAGTTTGATGTAATCGGCCGTGGCGAGTGGTGGTTTAGGAACACAACAGAAGAACTCGAAGAAGCATTGTCATACAAAAACAACTTTGCGTGGCGAGACCTTTCTGATGACACGGAGTTTGCGCGGCTAAACGAAATTTTGGATGTGGATAACTTCTTGTGGTACTATGCCTTTCAAATTTTTATAGCAAATGCAGACTGGCCGCATAATAACTTGCGCCGCTGGCGTTATACCGGTGAGCCTTTCCCGGGAATGGCATCCGCTCTGGACGGACGGTGGCGTTACGCCATCTTTGACCTCGACCAGACTTTTGGGCTTTTTGGCCAAAACTATCGCCGCCCTGTTTTCCAAAATGTACTGACACATGACAATGAGCATGGACAGCTAATCCGCAATATCCTCACCCGCCAAGACATGGCAGAACGCTTTACCATGATGATGAACGACATTGCCGCAAATGTAGTCAACTACGAAATCGTCCGCGAAATCGCAGACGGACTGCTGGACGAAGCCTATAACGAAATCAATCACACAATCGAGGCAGAGCTATTGCATCACTGGGTGGGCTGGTACAGCATAGGCAACTACCGCACCAGCACATTGGAGTTTGCAGAGCGCAGACATATTTTTATAAACCAAAGTCTTGCAGAAAAATTCGGCTTCCCTGCGGATAGCGAAATGTTTGAGGTGCGGGTAACAGGCGGCGACGCAATCATAGGGAGTGTACAGGCGGAATCTTCGCGTTATTTTGCACATCTGACCATCCCCGTCACACCTGTATTGCCTCCGCACACCGCATTCTCGCATTGGGTCAAAAATGGCTTTGTCGTTTTGGATGAAGGTTTAAAAGTAACATTTGATGATGCAATAAGTGGTGTCGTGGAACTCACACTCGTGACAATCCCTGACCCGCCGCCCATCAAAATCAGCCATGCCTTTGTCGAAGGGGCGGGCAACGGCCTCACCATATATAATCCCACGGATGCCGTGGTACGTGCGGACGGATTCTTCCTAAGTAATAACACAGAAAACCTGCAAAGATTCCGCCTGCCCACCCTTATGCTAAACCCCGGTGACAGCTTTTACTTTGCGGGGCGTGACAGCCGAGGCGGCGGTGATATTTTCCGCTACCGCCTCAATTTTGACATCCGCGAAAACAGACATGTTTTTCTTTCCGATGAAGAAGGCAATATTGTAGACGGAATATTTGTAGGAAGTGTTGAAAATGATTGATATAGCACTCGTAGGCACAGGCGGCATGATGCCTCTGCCAAATCGTTTCTTGTCATCCATGCTCTGCCGCGTAAACGGCAGTCTTATTTTGTTTGACTGCGGTGAAGGTACACAGGTGAGCTTGCGCCTTTTGGGCTGGGGATTTAAACAAATTGATATTATTTGTTTTACGCATTTCCACGGCGACCATATCTCAGGTCTGCCCGGGCTTTTGCTCACCTTGGCAAACGCCGACCGCACCGAGCCACTCACACTCATAGGCCCCCAGGGTTTGGCTTCTGTGGTTAACAGCCTGTGCGTCATAGCCCGCGACCTACCCTTTCCCCTTGAGTTTATGGAATGGGAAACAAACACCGAACATACCTACAGCCCCACAGCCATGCTAATCATAAAAGCCCTCCCCGTCAGTCACCGCACGCCCTGTTTCGCATACAGCGTAGACTTGCAAAGGCGCGGCAAGTTTGACCCGGAGCGTGCGCGTGAGCTGGAAATACCCATAGCATTTTGGAGCGAGTTGCAAAAAGAAAATGACGCAGAGATTGCATATGAAGGCAGGACATTTACAAGTGACATGGTGATGGGTGCGCCCCGAAAGGGTCTGAAGGTCGTTTTTTGCACAGATACCCGCCCGACTGCGACACTGCCTGCCTTTGCACAGGATGCCGACCTTTTTATATGCGAAGGCCTCTATGGCGATGACGAACTGCAAGAAAAGGCCGCAAAACGCAAACATATGATTTTCCGTGAAGCGGCAGAGCTTGCAAAAAAAGCAAATGTGCGCGAGCTTTGGCTCACGCATTACAGTCCTTCACTACCCGACCCCTACAACTATCTCGAAAACGCAACAAGGATTTTTTCTGCAACAAAAACAGGAAAAGACCGCATGACAAAAACATTAAAATTTGAGGAGAAATCATGATAATACTGGGGATAGAAACAAGCTGTGACGAAACCGCCGCCGCCGTAGTAAAGGACGGCCGCCATGTGATTTCTAATATAATCGCATCACAAGTGGACATACACGCACCTTTCGGGGGTGTCGTGCCGGAAATCGCGGCAAGGAGGCATATCGAGTGCATAAGATACATCGTAGATGAGGCCCTCACCTCTGCGGGGGTAACTTTGCCCGATATAGACGCATATGCCGTAGCAAACGGCCCGGGTCTCGCAGGCGCATTACTCGTGGGACTAAACTATGCAAAAGGTCTGGCATTCGTAAACCAAAAACCCCTCATAGGCGTGAATCACATAGAAGGTCATGTCTGCGCAAATTTTTTGGAAACAGAACTTGAGCCGCCTTTTTTGTCGCTTGTGGTCAGCGGGGGGCATACGTCGCTCATTACGGTAGAAGATTATGAAACATACCGTGTGGTAGGCTCGACTCGCGATGACGCGGCAGGAGAAGCCTTCGACAAGGTAGCGCGAGTGCTTGGACTGCCATATCCCGGAGGGCCGGAGATTGACAAAATATCACGCGGCACAGAGCCTACAATACCATTCCCGCGGGCAAAAATAGCGGGCTTCGATTTTAGCTTCAGCGGGCTAAAAACCGCTGTGATGCAGTATATTAAAAAAGAAGAAAGCCCGGATATTCCGACCATAGCCGCGTCCTTCCAAAAAGCCGTGGTGGATGTACTCACAGACAAGGCAATCGCCGCATGTCAAAGCGAAGGCTTCGTTAAAATAGCACTCGCCGGTGGAGTAGCCTGCAACAACGCACTTAGAGACTCCCTACAATCCGCATGTATACAAAAAAACATAGAACTCTACATGCCAAAGCCGATTTTTTGTACAGATAATGCGGCAATGATAGCGGCTCGCGGATTTTACAGCATAAAAAATGGTAAAAGTGACGGACTAAACCTCAATGCATTCCCGGGGCGCATGGTGTAAATCACCAAACGCCCTGTTTTATTTCCATAATAAACCACACATCATTGTCATTATTCATAGATTTATAAGAGCCGACACGCTTCATATTTGTACATACATACTAAGTTTTAAAATTTATTACTAAAAGGCAATGACAAAAATTAAAAAATATGCAAAAAAACATATGCGAAATACTAAAAAGACTTGATTTTTTTGCATATGGTGTTAAAATTTTTATCTCTAACAAAAATCACATAAGCGAGCAAGGGTGCAACCTTACCCTTCTCCATTCCCTGAGGAGGGTGTCTCATGAATTGGATAAACAACATGAAAATCCGCAGCAAACTGATTTTCGGCTTTGGTCTTGTACTTATTATCACTGCCGTAATCGCTATCTTCAGCATCGTCAACATGTCTACACAGGCATCAAACGTTGAGTTGTTGATAGAGTATCCCACCGCAAGGTACAACAACTTGGCTCTTGCAAACGGTGAGCTTACCGAGGTACGCCGCATCGTTGCGACCATGGCGTTCCGCCTTGGTGACACCGCAGCACTGTCACAGCTTTATGCACAAGCTTCACGGGCTCACAGCTATGCCACACGTTATCTCACAGAAAACATGGAGAGCATACGTAACGACCCCCAAATGTCTGATGAACGCCGTGTTTATATGTTAAGAGACACAGAAAATGCGTTACAACTCTTTTACGCCTATTATGACTATGTATTAGAAAATATGTATATTGCCGCACGCGAAGGTATAGTCGGTGATGCCGCGAGTCGCGAAAGAGCAGACTATTATTTTACAGAGGGCATCAGGCTCTCCGATGCTATGCAAGATGTTTTTGATGACCTCATAGCAGGTACTCTGCAAACAAAAAACCTCCGCGTTTCAGAAATCAACCAAGCCGCTTACAGCACCATCACCATCATGACAATATTGACCGCAGTAGCGATTTTGCTCGGTATTGCTATTTCTCTGTTTATCGCAAGCGTGGTTACAAAACCCGTAAACGAAGTGGTCAACATCTTAGACAATGTTTCTAATGGTAACTTCAATATAAACATGAAATCACAGCTCACCCGCGACGAAATCGGCACGATGACACAATATGTATACAACATGATAAACGTTGTACGCAAAATGGTGGATGACATCTCCAATCTATCCCATGCAATAGTAGACAACGGAGACATAGACTACCGCATAGACGCGACCCACTACCGTGGCGGATACAACGAAATGATGACAGCCCTAAACGACTTTACACAAAGCTATGTAGACGAAACAATGAGCATACTGGATGCGCTTTCTCATGTAAGCCAAGGTGATTTTAGTGCAAACATGAGACAACTGCCGGGCAAAAAAGCAGTGATTAACCAAACAATGGACAGCTTTATCACAAGCCTTAATGACGTAAGTGCAGAAATCAACGCAATGATAAACGCCGCCGCAGTAAAAGGCGAAATGAATTTTGTAATCGACGCAAGCAAATACCAAGGCGACTGGCGGACAATCGTACAAGGCCTCAACGACATAGCAAAAGCGGTAGATGCACCTGTTTCAGAAATCATGAATGTGATGAATCAACTCTCACACGGCGACTTTAGCAACAACGTAAAAGGCAACTACGCCGGTGATTTCCTACAGATGAAAGAGTCTGTAAACTCCACAATATCAAACCTTTCCGGATATATCACAGAAATTTCCGACACACTTACCCGCATAGCAGACGGCGACCTCACCGTATCCATCACTCGCGACTATGTAGGCAGCTTTGTAGCAATCAAAAATTCTCTTAACAATATCTCCAAAACCTTGCATAAAACCATGAGCGAAATCACCTCTGCGTCCGAACAAGTTCTCTCAGGCGCGAAACAAATCTCTGCAAGCTCTATGGACCTCGCGAACGGCGCGTCTACACAGGCAAGCTCCATCGAAGAACTCAACGCCT
>JGI24703J35330_11748872_pt1 | contig 111701 bp, 93 predicted proteins | sample TergutNt197P1_FD_35330 | JGI IMG/M metagenome (IMG submission 35330)
TAATGACAAATCTGTCATCACCCTCTATCCTTTGCACTATTTCGAACGGCTCCGCCATGGGGGATGGCATGAGCCGTATGCCTCCCGCACCCACGATGCGCATTTCTCCAAACATCTCGCCAAAACTTTCTGTGTATCGCATGTGAAACACATCCGTAAGCCCTGCCGCTCCCGATATGTTGCCCATGAGTTCTCGCTCGGCTTCGCTCCTTATATAACTGCTCACCATCACGTTAAATAAGAAATAAACAACAAGAAAACTCGTAAAAATCACACCTGTGCAGTTTAGCACCAGTTTTTTTGTAAAGCTGTTCATATTTTCACCTCAACTATACGAAAACCATGTCCCCAGACTGTTTCTATGGAGACTACACTCCCTGCTTCTTTTAGCTTTTTGCGCAGGCGTTTTACTGCCGCGTCTGTGGCTCGGGTCTCTACCGCGTTGTCGTAACCCCAAATTTTGTTAAGTAGCTCATCGCGTGATACGGCTTTGTCTTGATTTTCCAGTAAATATGTCAATAGACTAAACTCTGTGTTTGTGAGGGGTAGTTCGTTTCCATTTACATATGCCATGAATTTTTCCGGATAAATAGTCAAATCGGCCAGGGTGACTGCCTCTGCTTGCTTTTCTGTGTCCATTTCTACCCTGCGAAACATCGCCTTTACACGCATGATTAGCTTTACGGGGTTAAATGGCTTTGTAAAATAGTCGTCGCTACCCAGAGAAATACCCGAGATGTAATCCTCGTCCGTATCGCGAGCGGTTAACATTATGATGGGTACTTTTGAAATCGCTCGCAGTTTTGTACATATAATAAGCCCGCTACTGCCGGGCATCATGATGTCCAGGATGACCAAGTCGCAGACATTCTGTTGAAAAGCCTGATACAGCAAATCGCCGTTTTCGAAAGATTTTACGTGATAACCTTCCTTCTCCAAAAATGAATGGATTAAATGGCGAATGTTTTTTTCGTCCTCGGCTATATAAATTAGTTTGCTCATCTCGACCCTCCCTATTTTAATTATATCATGCTCATGGGTCGGATTAGTTATTGTCCCAATTTTGTTCCAAATTATTGCTGATTTTGTCTCGTTTTGATTTGTAAACTAAGCCCATCAAATAATCGGAGGGATAAAAAAATGAAATTTTTAATGCTTGCAATTGTAATGGTGGTTTTTGCCGCTTGTGGTGAAAACGAGGGCAACGGCACACCCACTGCGTCGCCGGCTATGGGGAGGTATGTTGAGGTTGACATCACCCCACCAAATGCAGAGGGGAGACTCATTAATCTCATAACACAGGATGATGTATTATTGGTTTTTGATGAAGGCTTGCGTACACGTTTCGAAAGCAATGACATGGGTGTATCGTGGACACAGTCTTTGGGTCCCGGCCATGATAACGACCGTTTTGAGACGGTGTTTAATGCAGGGATTTTGCCTGATGGCAGGTTGCTTGTGTATTTGCAGGGTGAAGGTATTGTGTCAGTAGAGCAAGACGGAACGACAGCACATTTTCCGATTTCTTCAATAGACGAAGGTATAGCCGACGGAGAAGAGTTTAATGTTTCGCTATTTCATGTGCTGGATGATGAACGGATAATGCTTGTGTACGGCATAGATTGGATTGCGAGGATTATGCGTGAAAACCAAGCCGAAGAAGAAGGCGGTGAACGCGCCGAAGGTGGCGAACGCACTACAAATGTACGTGTAGGCGGACGTTTTGGCGGCGGTGGCGGCGGAATGGGACTCGGAATGTCAGGCATCACAACCGCTATATACTCTCTGATAACAGGACAACAGACCGAGCTTGTTTCCTATGACGAATTTTTTAGAATAAATCCCATGGGTGCAAATACCTACGGAGATATTTTTGCAATAGAAAATCATAATCTTGTGAGGCATGAATCAAATGGAGATGTTGATATTTTGCTGCATGGCACAGCGTTTGCCTTCGGTGCGCCGACAGTGATTAACTCATCTGTACAGCCAATCGCAGATGGATTTATTGTAAATGTGATGCACACGGGGCTGTTTAAATATATCTGGGATGCTGATGCCTATGTAGACCCCGCACAAACCATCACAATATGGTCGCTGGAAGATAGCCCGTTTGTACGTGCCGCCATTACGGAGGTTTGGCGCAACAACCCCAATGCAGAAATCATATATGAAATAGCACTCGGTGATACAGGTGTTTCTGCCGCAGATGCTGTGCGCACACTTAACACGCGGCTTTTGAGCGGGCGCGGACCGGATATCCTCATATTGGACGGCACACCGATAGACAGCTATGTAGAGCGCGGTATGCTACTCGATATTTTTGACAGTGTAGATACAAGCGGAGTGTATCAAAGTATTCTTACACCTTTTACAAATAACGGTCAAATGAATGTAATTCCTACACAGTTCCTAATCCCTGTGCTGATGGGTGCGCAAGAAAATTTATACAAAACCCCTACCCTTTCGGCATTGGTACAGGCGGTGGTGGAGGGCAACCCATTACCCTCCATAGAGGATGGTAGGATGCTGGGTGGCATACCTGAAGAAGAGCGTGCAAAAATCGCATTTAACGACCTTGCGGAACTCTTTGACATCATGTGGCAAGCAAATGCCGCGGCTTTTATCTCTGACAATCAGCTCAACAGTGATGTGCTATATGATTTTCTCTATGCAATAGAAGCAATCCGCAATAAATATGAACTGCCACAGCGAGACGAGATGATGGCGGGGGGCGTGTTTATGGCAGTGAGTGCAAGTGGCGGCGGACGTACAAATCCCATAGGCGGCTCAATCATGAGATATGTAATGCAAAGCACAAATATTGCTGCTTTTGAGGCAAGTAACCTGATGCTGTTGGCTTCGTTTATGGGGCGTGACGGCTCGGAGATTATGCCCTTCCCGGGGATGGTACAAGGAGCGTGGACACCTTCTGCAATCGTGGGCATTTCGGCGGATACCGCTGTTGCTGATTTCGCAATCGAATTTGTAAACACCATGCTCTCGCCAAATGTGCAAAACATAAACCACGGTGTAGGCCTGCCGGTAACACGCGACGCAATGCAGTGGCAAATCGCACAAATCAACGAGCAAATGGAAGAGTTTAATCTGTCGCCCTTTACACTCAATATGGACGCTCTAATCGCACAACTCCAAACCCCTGCCCTACCCGAAACAACCCTACGAGAAATGGTATGGAATACAGTAGAACGCCTAGATAGTATAGAAGGAGCTGTACAGGAGATTGAACAAAACATTAGGAATTATCTGGCGGAACGTTCGTAAGGTTGAATATATATTATTCTTGGCTCCGAGTTTTTTAGGGATTACGATATTCTTTCTTCTACCATTTTTGGATACGGTGAGACGGAGCTTTTATGATGTACGCGGCGTGAATTTTATCGGGTGGGAAAGCTACATTTCTGTGGTTAATAATGCGGCTTTCCGCCTGGCCGCGACCAATACCGCAAGGTTTGTCGCAATATGCATCCCACTCTTGGTGGTCATCAGCCTTGTCACTGCATTGCTTGTACGAGCAATAAAACCATATGGCGGGATTTTTAAAACCAGTTTTTTGTTGCCCATGGCGGTGCCTGTAGCGAGCATTGTACTTTTGTGGCAGGTGGTTTTTGGCGGGTTTATGCGGTCGGATACAGCATTTTGGGTGTTAGTTTTTACCTATCTCTGGAAAAACACGGGCTACAATATGATTTTGTGGCTTGCGGGGCTGGACAGTATTTCTGACACACTCTACGAAGCCGCAAATGTAGACGGCGCAAGCAGAATGCAAAGCTTTAGATATATCACCTTGCCCTGTTTGTTGCCTACATTCGGGATTGTCTCGATTTTGTCGCTTTTATACAGCTTTAGGGTCTTTAGAGAAGCCTATCTGGTTGCGGGTGCCTATCCACATGACTCCATGTATCTTTTGCAACATCTGTTTAATAACTGGTTCCAAAACCTGGATATTAGCAGACTAAGTGCCGCGGCTACTATGATGGCGGCAGTACTGCTGGTGATTATCATATTGATGCGGGGATTTTTTGATGATAAAGAAGATTAATTTATGCTTTGTTCCATTGGTTGCCCTTGGGCTTTTGGTATGGTGGGTAATCTGGTTTATGGTAATGGGGAGCCTCATGTCATTGGAAGAACTAAACGCTACCATCGGCCCCGCCCTCGTTGGTGATGGTGGGCAGGTTGTGTGGACGATTTTACCTACATGGCCTACCCTACAGCCGCTCGTAGAGCTTTTGCTTGATACACCACAGTTTTTTGTGATGTTTTGGAATACATTTCGCTTAGTGATTCCTTCTGTGCTGGGGCAGTTAGTAATAGGCGCACCTGCGGCATGGGCATTGAGCCGTTTCCGTTTTAGAGGACGCAAAATACTTACTACGGTGTACATCGCGCTTATGCTCATGCCTTTTCAGGTGACTATGGTGCCTAACTTTTTGGTACTCGACCGCATGGGGCTAATCGACAATGTTTTTGCCGTGATTCTACCATTTGCGTTTTCGGCATTTCCCGTATTTATCATGGTCAAAGGGTTTGATGCAGTGCCGAGGGCATTACTCGAAGCGGCATCCATAGATGGCGCGGGGGCTTTTAGGACATTTTGGAGCGTGGGTTTGCCTCTTGGTACACCCAGTATTTTGGCGGCTATGGTACTTGGATTCTTGGAAGTCTGGGGCGCAATCGAACAACCGATGACGTTTTTGGGCGACCCGACGACATGGCCACTGTCTCTGTTTTTGCCGCAAATCGTAGCAGAGGAGCTTGGGTTGGCAATGGTCGCTTCTTTACTTATGCTTTTGCCCGCCGTTTTGTTTTTCTTGTTTGGACAAAAATATCTGGAGCTTGGGATACAGGCCGCCGGGGTTAAGGAGTAATCACATGCAACAGCGAAAATATGCGGGATATATTTTAAAATTTTTGGCGATTTTGCTCGCGCTTACGCTGGTCGCAAGAGGCACAAGCGGTGCAACATTGGCTCGAGTAGTCCTTGCATCGCCTGTGCGGAGCGAAATCATAGATGCGATAAATGCGAGTGCGACGGTGTTTTCTACAGATTATATCGAAATCACTGCACCATCAGGTCTTGTGATTTCAGAAATATCGCTTAGTGTGGGGCAAAACATCGAAGCGGGTGACTTTGTAGCATCTTTTGAATTAGAGGGTTTAGAAGAACTACGCATACGTGAAGCCGCGTCTCTTGATGCAATGCTTTTCGACTTGGAAAGGTTAAATCGTACCGAGGATGTAGAAATCGCAAGGCGCAATCTGCGACGCGCACAGGAGGACTATGCAACAACCGTAGCCCAAGGCGAAGCAGATATAGCCGAAGCCACCGAATATTCGCCCACCGCTTTGCGTAATCATGAACGAGCGGTGGAGGATTTTTATGCAGTCGCAGCGCAGGGCGAGTCGGATATTGCCGCCGCACAGTCAGCCTTATTTAATGCAAAAGCCGATGATACGGCCATTCAAAACGCAATCCGCAACCTTGCCCGTGCAGTGGAGGATTATGAGTCCACCCGCGATCAGGGCGAAGCCGATATAGCCGATGCACGCCGTCAACAAAGTAATACGGACCGAACAGCCATAGAAAACGCACAACGCAATCTGCAACGCGCCCGAGACGACTATGAAACAACAAGGCAACAAACCCAAGAAGCAATCCACTCCGCAGAGCGGTCACTGATGCTGGCATGGTACTCTGACAACATGCAAACAATAAACGCGGCGTTTAATGCATTGGAACAAGCGCGTAACGCCGCCGCACCCGCAATGTTGGCCGCAGAACGACGTGTAGAAGATGCAGAAGAAGCCCTCGCACAAGCACAACGCAATTTTGCAAACATCACACAGGATGAGCGTGAACGCGCAGAAGAAGCCGTGCTATCGGCAGAAAACCGCGCCACAAGCAACTTGCTCACCGCCTCACGCAGAGTGGAGGATACGGAAGCGGCACTTGCACAGGCTCATGAAAATTTTAATAATAATGTACAGTCCGCAACTACTGCACTGGAAAATGCAATAAATCGAGCGGCCGACAATCTGCAAACCGCCGAGCGCAGAATCGAGGACACTACAATCGAAACCTTTGCCCAAAACGTCAAAGCTCGTGCAGAAGAAAATCGCCTCCAAGCCACACGCAGAATCGAGGACGCGGCTACGGCATTGCAAACAGCACAGCAAAACGCCGCAGACACCCATGCACAAAACACGATTTTTGCGACCACGCTACAGCTGGATATTGCCGCAAAACAAAACGACATACTCTTACTTGACGCATTGATATATACAGGCGGCGTGCTGTATTCACACTATAGCGGCACGATTTCTTTTGTCGCGCAAGCGGGAGAGGCAACGAGCAATTCGCCTATAATAATATTGCGTGACGGCAGTGGTGGTTTTGAGGCGCGTATGCAAATCACACAACAACAGGCCGAACGCCTATATGCAGGAGCCGAAAGCAATGTAACAACAGGAGGCGGGACTTTGTTTTTTATGCCAACAGTCACAGGAATTGTTTCGAGTATTTCTCAACCCGACGAAAACAACCTCACTTCCGTCACAATAGCTCTACCCGAAGGCGACTGGAGCATAGGTCAACGTGTAGATACACAAATTATTTTGCATCGCGCAAACTATGAACTCAGTGTGCCGATTTCTGCGCTGCATTCTGACAACTCAGGATATTTTGTACATGTAGTAGAGCAACGCAACACCATCATGGGTTTGCAAAACATAGTGGTACGCGCAAATGTATCCATAGTCGCCTCCGACAGTGAAATGGCATCGCTGACAGGTGCGGTCAACCGAGATAGCCAAATCATCACTGGCAGCAACAAATCTATTTCTGTCGGTGACAGAATAAGGGTGGATGGTTGATGGTTATTTTCAAACGTGTTTTGTTTTGGGGGGCATTTTGTGTTTTTTTGCTCCTTGGGACTCGGGAGGCAAATAAAATCGGACAGTTTTCGCCTGTTTCTCTGCGATTTGATACGCCTGTATGTGGTGAAGCGGCTCATCGTGCGCGACAGTTTTCTATTTACGAAGGTGACACGTTTTGGCCGACATTTTGGAGCGAATCACAGGCAGAACTATCCGCCGGCGCAAGGACGGCATATGTGAATGCCATTTCGTTTTCAGGCGACGCGACACTTGTATGGCCTACAACCTACATCGCGGGTACTGCACCCGGCTCCGTTGATATAAACGGAATCGCTGTATCCTATGCACTGGCGCATCGACTATGGGGTAGCATCGACATCATAGGCCAAACAGTATATGTAGAAGAATCTTCCCGCATAGTGCGAGGTGTATTCGAAGGCTCAACAGAATTAGCCCTCATCTCCTTCCATATAGAGGATGTGTCACAGAGCTGGACAGTGGTGGAGCTTTCCGGCGGCATGGCGCATCCCACCCGACGCGATGCAGAACAGTTTGCGATTTTTTCGGGACTCGGCGCACCCGACTATGTAATAATGGGCGGTGCGTTGGCACTCGCCCGATTTGTATCATTATTGCCTGTTTTGGTGCTTGCGGCACATGGCGCGGTTTGGATTTTTATACAAACACCTACATCTGCTCGCTACGCGGGGTTGATTATGATTGCACTGTCTTTGCCATTAGTGCTTAACGCACTCCCACCATGGCTGATTCCAAACCGATGGAGCGATTTTTCTTTTTGGGCAAATCTCACACAAAATGCAAATGACGGCATACGCGAATTTTTTGGCATAAATCCGACATTGCGTGATGTGGAGCTAAAAATCCATCTGCTACGGCAAATGGTGATTGGTGTCATTGGGGCAATGCTGGCAACGACTCAAATAGCCGCTCTACAGGCTCGCCAAAAATATGGGGTTGGCGAAAAAATCCTAAACGCCCGGGGCCTTCGGCCTCGCGAGTTGTGATAAAGGATAATCTTACACGGATTTCGTTTTCGTCTCTAATCCGTGATTGCCCTGCTATCGAGCGCATATAGCGTGTATTTTCTACCATACCTTGCGATACGATTTCTACGATTTCGGCAATCCGAGCCCGGTCAAACTCTACTATCTCCAGAGGCTCGTTGATGTCGCCACCCGTAAATGTCATCCTTATGCGATTTATTTCTTCGGGATTTCTCAAAATCGAATATGGTGCCAGTATTACATGCTCGGCATTCAAAAACTCATAAAATCCTGTATCTGCAATAAAATCGCTTGTTATGCTATATTGCCGCAATACAATGCGACCGTTATTTAAAATATATTTTATGAATATATTTTCGCGGGAAGTGACAGTACCATCCTCATGGACTCGCCGATAGCTACCCATGTTCACATGTGGTATGCGATGCAGTCTGCGCCTCTCGTCCAGTATTGTGCGATGTGCTGTCCGAGTAGCCTCGACCAAATCCGGGTCTGTGAATGCAAGATTTCTCCATTCTTCGTTACTGAGTCCGCCCCATAAAAATGTGTTGCTCACATACACACCATATACATTGGATGGTATACGATTTACATAAAAGCCCAGGCCAAACTGCGTCACAATAAGCATCACGACATAAATTCCAATCGCCATACCACCAAAAATCGGAAGATATTTCATCTTATTCAGCACAAGAAATGTTTTTTCGGCAATCATCTGTGCCACTATATAGCTGATGACAAAACCAATGACGAGTCCGATATTCATATGCGTAAAACGCTCCCTGCCCACGGCAAAAAAGATTATCCCGACAAACCACATACCCACATATGAAAATAAAAACACCAACAAATGCTTTATGGGTGTAAAGATGACAGAATCCCCGGTGCGCTCGGGTCGTCTTGCACGGCCTATAAAAAATGCCGCCGCAAACAGCCCTACAGCAATCAACACATAAGAAATCACGGGATATACTGCCGACTGTGCAAAGCTGTAGCCACCGCGCAAAAGTGCGCCCCATGCCGCCGGTGTGTGATAGATGAAGAACAAGTCCATGACATTTCCGTCAAACAGTCCCGAAAATCCAAAAACAAACATCGACCCCACCATCTCCGTTACACCTACCAAAGCCACAGGTACAAACGGAACTACAGCCACAAGGCAGAGCGCGACAAAACTATGCCCTGCCAATGAAAACGCAAAACATGCAACAGCAAAATAAAATACAGTAACGAGCGAAGCCATGATTAAAAACAAAATAGCTTCTATGCCTGCAAAAGGCATCATCATGATACTAAACACAAGGACGGGGATGATGCTCAAAACAACCCCCGCCAGTACATTTGTAGCAAAAAGCTGTGCCTTGTTAAGCGGAAAAGAATAAAATGCTGTAGCCCTCTTTTTGTTAAAGTAAAAACCAAATGTGCAAAATGCCGCCAAGACCGGGGTAATCACTAATGCAAACGGTACAGACAGATTACGCATTGCCACAATATCATCTATCCTGCGCCAAGGTGAACCACTCCACTGCAACAGCGGCAAATACGACACAAGGAAATACCACAGCAAAGCCAACGCAGGGATTGCCCAAAATCGCTTTATCTGCTCTATGAACAATGCTCGGTTAAAAAAGTTCATCCAATCCCTCCTGCTCGCCCAGTCCATGCTCGATTAATAACTCATGAAGGCGTATTGCCGCATCACCATCAATCCTTGGCGCGCTCCACCATGGCAAATTAGACCACCCTCCGTCATAACGCATTCTCGAAGTCTGGTTAAACCAGATACTTGTCGTCACAACAGGTGTCTCAAAGCTACGCACAAACATATCCCGCCTTGTTTCATCTACATTCTCCATAGCCACCTGAGAAATTAGCTCCATAGCGATGTTTATCTCCGCGGCATTTGTAATCGTTGTTGCATGAACAATGTCACTCCAATTACCAAAATCCCCACGATGATGAAACCGGATTTCTATTTGGCTTATGGCAGAGGGGTCACGCAAGGCAATAAACGGCGCAAGCACCACAGCCTCACTCATCAAAAACTCCGTCAGTCCCGCATTTTGTATAAAATCCCCTGTGATGGAATACTGCCGAGACACGACAGTTCCGTCATTTAGGATATATCTGAAAAATAAATTTTCGCGGGTGCGGATTGTTCCGTCGTGTTGCGAGATTGCGTATGTGCGAGCCCTATATCCGATTCTGTCGGGGATCTGGTGCAGTTCGCCTCTTCCGTCCAGTATTTTTTGGTGTGCGGCGAGTGTTGCTTCTATTACATCGGGGTCAGTGAAAGAGATGCTTCGCCATTCTCCGTCCGTTACGTTTCCCCCAAAAAGATGATGACCTGTTACATAAACCGCATAGACCTCATCTCTCGAAGGCAGACGATTTACAAAAAAACTAAGTCCAAACTGTGTCACCAAAATCACCGCAAGATAAACCCCAACGGCCACACCACCAAAAATCGGCAAACATTTCATCTTACCCAACACAAGAAAAGATTTTTCTGCAATCATCTGTGCCGCTACATAGCCAACCACAAACCCAATAACAGCACCGATATACATATTTGCTATATTGTTGCTTGTGCCAAGGAAAATAATCGCCATGATGAGCATACTCGCAAACGAGAAAAGAAAAACAAGCACATGCCGCACAGGGTTAAATATTACGGAGTTGCCCGTGCGTTCGGGTTTACGCTTATGGCTCACCAGCCAAGCGCAAGCAAACAACGCCGTCGCAATCACTATATATATGAGAGCGGGGATGTAAATCGCCTCCACACGAGAGAGGACACCGGGCCTAATCAAGATTCCCCAAGCCGCAGGATTGTGATACGCCAAAAAGTTTGAAAACTGCGAGGATTGGAACAAGCCATTAAACCCAAATACAAACAAATTTCCAATCCCCTCCGCACTCATCATCAAGCCCATCGGCACAAAGGGCAGTACCACAACAAGACAAAGTGCGACAAAACCATGCCCCGCCAGCGAAAACGCCAGCCATGCCACAGCAAAATAAAAGACCGTAACCAGACTCATCTGCATAAACAGGCTAAAAATCACAGGGAATGTGTTAACAGGCGCACCGGGCGTGACCCCGCCGGGCAAGACCGAAATCGGCATAGTGTTTTGCGGATTCCAAGACCATGTAGTCAAATGAAAGTCCTGCGCCGGACCGGTATGCACGCTAATCGGCAACAAAAGCAATAAACAAAAAACCAAAACAGGAATCAAACTCAAAACAATCCCCGCAAGTACGTTTGTAGCAAAGAGCTGATTTTTGCTAAGTGGCATAGAATAAAACGCCGTAGCGGTTTTTTTGTTAAAAAACATGCCAAAGGTACAAAATGCTGCCAACACAGGGGTCAGCACAACAATAAACAAATGAAAATTAGGCCCCATAGTCACGATGTCGATGAGTTGTCGCATTGTCCACCAGTCATCGTTTCCGCGCATTGGCATATACACCAGCAACATATAAGCCACCGTACTAAATGCAGGTATAGCCCAAAACCTTTTTATTTGTTCAATAAGCAAAGCGCGATTGATTATACTAGACATTAGCAGTCACATCCTTTTCGTACAGATGTATAAAAATTTCGTCGAGAGTCGGTGGCGAGTGTTCGAAGTCTCCGCTTTCGCTCATTTTTGTTTTTAGCTCATCAAGGTCGCTTTCGAGGAGCATTTTTCCATCTTTTATGATGCCTACGGTATCGCATATGCCGTCCATCTCTTTCAAGTTATGGCTGGAAATCAATACCGTCATCTGCCTATCCGCCACATCTTCTATTATCCATTTGAAAATACGACTGCGCACAATCGGGTCAAGACCGTCTATAGGCTCATCCAACAGCAATACCTCAGGCATAGTAGAGAGCGCGAGTGCAAGCGCGGACTGCTTTTGCATTCCCTTAGAAAAACGGCCGACACGGCGTTTTAGGTCAAGACCCATCAACGCAATAAGTTCGTAAAACCTATCCGCATTCCAGTTTTTATACATATTTCGATAAAACTTTGCAAGCATCTTTAAATTATATTGTGGGAAAAAATATAAATCGTCGGACACATATCCCATGCGCGATTTTACTTTTTCGTTGTCATACACATTTTCGCCATCGAGCAAAATGTTACCCATGTCATGCTTATAAATCCCTGCGAGATGCTTGATTACCGTAGTCTTTCCCGCACCGTTTACACCCACCAAACCATAGATACTGCCTTTGTTTACATTCATGCTAAAATCCTTTAGCGCGTGAAAGTCGTCAAACGTCTTGTTTACATTTTCTAACTTAATCATTTTTGTCCTCCATATTTGAGATGTATAAACCTATCTCACTTTTGCTTTCGCCACGGAAAATAAGCTCACGCACTATGCCCGCCAGCTTTTCGTAGAGCGACGTGACCTCTTTGCTTGTTTCTTCTTCGGGCGGCGCGGCGATAAAACTCCCCTGCCCTATCACTGTATAAAAATACTTTTGTGACTCCAACTCACGATATGCCTTTTGTACCGTGTTTGGATTTACTCCAAGCTCCCGAGCCATGTCACGTATAGACGGCACGCGAGTGTTTTCGGTAAATTTACCCGAGATTATTTGCCGCTTAAAATTTTCTATGACTTGTTCGTAAATCGGCTTGCGATTTTTCAGGTCAATCTTGAACAAGCTCTCACCTCCTGTTTAAGTGTATTATATACGTTAATACACACATGTCAATATTTTTTTGTGACATTTTTTAAGAATATGGTATAATCACAATCAGACTTAATCTTGAAAGGACGATTTCATGTTATTTTTTAAGAAATCCACCCCTGTAAGCGACCTTGATTCTCCAAGCACGGTAATAGGAAAAGATGTCTATCTGGAATCCGCCCGAATGAAAGCCACAGAGTCCGTGCGCATAGACGGCATTTTCAAAGGCAATATAGAAATCGACGGCTCGTTAGTACTCGGCGACAGCGGCTCGGTGACGGGAGATATACGAGCATCGTACTTTCTGGTAGCGGGCGAAGTTAACGGCAATATCGCGTGCAACTCACAACTGCATTTTGCCTCTACAGCAAAAGTCGTAGGTGATGTACAGGCAAACTCACTAATCGTTGACGAAGGTGCGCAAGTGAGCGGAAGATACATCATCAGCGGCAGCAACTCCATGCCCGCACTGTCAGACCGCGAAGCCCCACAGAGGTTATCAGGCGGATACGGCTCAAATGAAGACTAAAATATCACTAATGACCATGGCTTTTGTCATGGTTTTTTTCGTGTGTGTGTCATATGCGACAGAACTCACGGATGTTATTTTTATTGTAGAAACCAGCGATACTATGCGTGAGGCCGACCCCGGTCATGAAGTAATGTCGGCTATTGCGCAGTTTGTGAGCGATGCAGGTGAATCTCGTGTTGGTGTTATCGGGTTTTCTTCGCATACCGTGACATTGCCGCTTACACTGTTAGACTCGGAGACAGCTGTAGCAGCAAAGCGTGCCGCTATTTTCGGCATCGCATACCATGGCGAACATGCAGACATTATCCCTGCTTTGCAGACCGCATCTCATATGCTAAACGACGCACATAATCCCATAGTTTTTTTGGTTACAAGCAATAATCGACAAACGTCATACCCAAGTATGCGCGTCCCCGTACACAGCATCATAGTGGACGAAACAACTAACCTACGCGCCCTCCCCGGGCTTTTTTCAGGCATGTTTGATGCCCACTCACCATCACCGACACCTGAGCCGACTCCTGAACCGACACCAACACCGTCTCCAACCCCCGAGCCAACTCCACCTCCCGAATTAACGCCCGAATTAACGCCCGAATTAACGCCCGAGCCGACTCCCGAGCCGACCCCGGAGTTCCAAATACCTCCCATCCACGAATGGCCTGAAGATTATTTCGATGATTGGCAGGACGAAATTATTGAAGAAGAAGAAGAAGAAGAAGAAGCTGACGACTACGAAACTCTCCCATACGAAGAGCCACCTCCCCCCGATGACCCGAGCTACACAATTCTAGTGTTTTTGGCGATTATATCCGGTGCTGTAGCGACATTTAGCGTAGCGCGTTTTATTAGAGTAGTTGTATAAACAGGAGGTATCCATATGACACTGGAAGCAGCCTTACAGCAGGGGATAAAAATAGCAGGGCGGCGCGATGCAGGACTTTTTCTTGCTCATGCGACAGGTTATAGCACAAATGGCGTAATCGTTAATATTCTCAAAGAAATGGCTGCCGAAGACTATGTACGCTATATTTCTTATCTGGAAAGATGGCAGACAGGCGAGCCATTGCAATACATAATCGGCGAGTGGGATTTTATGGGACTTACATTTACCACGGATAAGCGAGCATTGATTCCACGACCAGAAACAGAGCTTTTGGTAGAAGAAGCCTTCAAATTTATCAGCATACTCGACAAATCTCCTGTGCGCATACTGGATGTATGTACGGGAAGCGGTTGTATCGCATTGTCACTGGCCTGCGGCACAAGCGGCTGGACAGAAATCACAGCTACGGATATTTCTGAGGACGCGCTTGCACTTGCACAAGAAAACACCCGTCGCCTCGGACTCCCCCCGGAAAGGGTAAAATTTATCCGCTCCGACCTCTTAGAAAATGTAACCGGTATGTACGATGTAATCATTTCTAATCCTCCGTATGTCACAAGCGGTGACATTGCGGGGCTTTCTACTACGGTACGCGACCACGAGCCTCACCTGGCTCTCGATGGCGGAGAGGACGGCCTCGATATATATCGCCGACTTATCCCACAAGCAAAACAACTCCTGTCTCCGAGTGGCATGATGCTCTTAGAAATAGGGCCGCCCGCTGTCATGGATATAATGCAAGCAGAGGGCTTTGATGCAGAGATGTTACCGGATTATGCCAAGATTAACAGAATCGTATGCGGGGTGCAGGGACAATAATTTCTCCCCCCCTTGATAACACACAAACACAATGCTAGAATATTTAGGAAAAATAAATCTGCAACAATGGGAAGGGGTTATTCAATGCTTAATAAAAAAAGTGTTGACGACATCAATGTAAAAGGAAAGCGCGTGCTTGTACGTTGCGATTTTAACGTGCCGCTTATTGACGGCAAAATCACAGACGAGAGCCGCATAGTGGGCGCATTGCCTACGATTAAAAAACTAATCGCAGATGGCGGAAGGGTTATCCTCTGCTCACATCTGGGCAAACCAAAAGAGCCAAATGCCAAGGACTCTCTTGCACCTGTGGCAGAAAGACTAAGCCAACATCTTGGCAAAGCCGTCAAATTTCTCGACTGCGACGATGTAGTATGCGACGATTGCCGCACAAAACTATCAGACCTAAAAGACGGCGACGTTGCTCTTTTGCAAAACACCCGTTTCCGTAAAGAAGAAACCAAAAACGAGGACACTTTTTCAAAAGACTTGGCCTCTATTGCAGATGTATTTGTAAACGACGCATTTGGTGCGGCACACAGAGCGCATTGTTCCACAGTAGGCGTTGCAAAACTCGTTAAAGAAAACGCAGTAGGCTACCTCATCGAAAAGGAGCTGAAATTCCTTGGCAATGCGGTAAACAACCCCGCTCGTCCTTTTGTAGCAATCCTCGGCGGCGCAAAAGTCTCTGACAAAATCCCTGTAATAAACAGCCTGCTCGGTAAAGCAGACAAGCTTATTATCGGCGGCGGCATGGCATACACATTTTTTGCGGCACAGGGATATGGTGTCGGTAATTCTCTTTTAGAAAAAGACCGCATCGACTTTGCAAAAGAAATGATACAAAAGGCAAAAGACGCGGGCGTGGAGTTGTTGCTACCCATTGATACCGTCGTTGCAAAAGAATTTGCAAAAGATGCAGAGCATAAAACCGTACCATCGAGCGGCATAGAGGACGGCTGGATGGGTCTCGATATAGGCGAAAAAACACGCGAGCTTTTCTCCAATGCAATCAAGAGTGCAAAAACTGTGATTTGGAACGGCCCTATGGGTGTTTTCGAGTTCCCAAATTTTGCAAAAGGCACACTTGCACTTGCACAGGTGATGGCCGGCATGGATGACGCAACCACCATAATCGGCGGCGGCGACAGCGCGGCGGCAGTTAACCAACTCGGATACGGCGACAAAATGACCCACATCTCCACGGGTGGCGGTGCGTCGTTGGAGTTTTTAGAAGGCAAAGATTTACCGGGCGTAACAGCCATACAAGATAAATAAGGGGGGACATGGCATGGCTCGCAAAAAAGTAGTAGCAGGCAACTGGAAAATGAATCTAACACCTTCAAAGGCAGAGTCCTTTATCGGTGAAATCAAGGATAAAATAAACACAGACGCAGTGGAAGTAGTGCTATGTGTACCCTACGTCAACTTGGCGACAGCACAAAACGCATTAAAGGGAACAAAAATCCATGTAGGTGCGCAAAACATGCACTATGCCGACGAGGGCGCGTACACGGGAGAAATCTCGGGTAAAATGTTGGCAGAGATGAAAGTACCCTATGTAATAATTGGGCATAGCGAACGCCGCGAGTATTTTAAGGAAAGCGACACAGAGGTCAATATAAAATCCCTAAAAGCCCTTAAAAACAACCTAATCCCCATCATTTGTATAGGTGAGACATCAAAACAACGTAACAGCGGCCGTACTTTTGACGTAGTGCGCAAACAACTCTCCGTTGCCCTTGATGATATGACCGCTGATGATGTAAAAAAAGTCATCATCGCTTATGAGCCTATCTGGGCAATCGGCACAGGTGTAACCGCAACAAAAGAACAGGCCGAAGAGGTCTGCGCTGCCATACGCAAACAAATCGAAGAAAAGCTTGGCAAATCGGTTGCCGACAGCACTCGCATACTATATGGCGGCAGTGTCACACCCGACAACGCCAAAGAACTGTTTAACATGCCAAACATTGACGGTGGCCTCGTCGGCGGTGCAAGCCTAAAAACAAGCTTTGAACAGGTGGTGCGCTTTGAGTAGTCCAAAAGACACCGTAGTACTGATGATACTGGACGGCTTTGGCCTTGGCGATAAAGAAAACAACGCCATCCAACTCGCCGAAACCCCACATCTCGACTGGCTAATGGAAAAACATCCATGCCAATCGGGAGCGGCCAGTGGAATGGACGTAGGTCTACCCGATGGTCAAATGGGTAACTCCGAAGTAGGTCATACAAACATCGGTGCAGGCCGCGTAGTATACCAAGAGCTGACTCGTATTACAAAAGAAATTGCCGATGGGGATTTCTATAATAACGAGGTCTTGCTCGGTGCGGTAGAAAACGCAAAAACAAACAACTCTGCTCTGCATCTGTACGGACTTCTTTCGGATGGAGGTGTGCATAGTCACAACTCACATCTATACGGCTTGTTGGAAATGGCAAAACGAAACGGCCTCTCCGAAGTGTATGTACATGCATTCCTGGATGGCCGCGATACACCGCCTACTTCTGCACTCGGATTTGTAAAGGAACTCGAAGCAGAAATGAAAAAAATAGGCATTGGCAAAATCGCAACAATCAGCGGTCGGTATTATGCCATGGACCGCGACAACCGCTGGGAAAGAGTCCAACTCGCTTATGATGTACTAACCTCCGGCAAGGGCGAAACGGCTTCTTCTGCCGTAGAATGCTTGGAAAAGTCATATGCGGCAGGTGTTAACGATGAGTTTGTAGTCCCAACCTTCATCCAAAACGACAAAGTTGGTGTCATAAAAGCAAAAGACTCTGTTGTGTTTTTCAACTTCCGACCCGACCGCGCACGCGAAATCACACGCGCATTCTGCGACCCTGATTTTGATGGGTTTAAGCGTGAGATGATTCCGCTTTATTACGCATGTTTTACAGAGTATGACACGAGCATTCCCAATAAGCATGTAGCATTTAAGGCGCAGTCAATGAACAATGTACTTGGACAATACCTATCGGATAAGGGGCTTACACAACTTCGTCTTGCAGAGACAGAAAAATACGCTCATGTAACATTCTTTTTCAACGGCGGCAACGAGGCTCCCTACGAAGGTGAGGACAGAATCCTCGTCCCTTCACCAAAGGTAGCCACTTATGACTTGCAACCCGAAATGAGCGCGCCCGAAGTAGCTGACAAGCTATGCGATGCCATAGCGGCACGCAAATATGACCTCATCGTGGTCAACTTTGCAAACTGCGACATGGTAGGACACACAGGTATGATGGACTCTGCAATCGAGGCAGTACAAACCGTTGACACATGCGTGGCTCGCGCAATGGATGTTATGCTTAAAAATAACACCCGCATGTTTTTGTGCGCTGACCATGGCAACGCCGACAAAATGGTTGACTCGGCTACAGGCGGGCCTTTTACGGCACATACCACCAACCCTGTTCCGTTTATTTTGTTTAACTGCGGTGACGGTGTTACACTCGCGCCGGGCGGAAAACTCGCCGATATAGCCCCTACACTGCTCGACCTCATGGGTCTGCCAAAACCACCCGAAATGACAGGCAAATCCTTGCTTGTTAAGTAAAAAACAAAAACCGAAACACAATATAAGGAGGAATAGAAAGTGATTAAAACATTTATCGAAATCGTAGAGGTACACGCACGCGAGATTATGGACTCACGCGGCAACCCTACAGTAGAAGTAGAAGTAATCGTCGAGGACGAAGGCGGCAAACTCGCAAGCGCGGTAGCGGCTGTACCTTCGGGAGCATCTACAGGTGCGTTTGAAGCGGTAGAATTGCGTGACGGCGGGGAACGTTATCTCGGTCTCGGCGTAGAAAAAGCAGTAGACAATGTAAACGACATCATTGCTGACGAAATCTGTGGAATGAATGCCCTCGACCAAGTCGCAATCGACATGAAAATGCTGGAACTCGACGGCACACCAAACAAGGCAAAACTCGGCGCGAACGCCATCCTCGGTGTGTCCATGGCTGTAGCAAAAGCAGCCGCAGCCGCATTGCGTATGCCTTTGTACCAATACCTCGGTGGATTTAATGCAAAACAGCTCCCCGTACCGATGATGAACATCCTCAACGGCGGCAAACATGCCGACAACACCGTAGACTTCCAAGAATTTATGATTATGCCCGTAGGTGCGTGTTGCTTTAAAGAAGCACTCCGCTGGTGTGCAGAAATCTATCACGCACTCAAAAAAATCCTCAAAGGTCGCGGCCTTGCGACAGCCCTCGGTGACGAAGGTGGATTTGCGCCAAACCTAGCCACACCAGACGAGGTGCTCGACCTCATCCTCGAAGCCGTGAAAAAAGCAGGATATGAGCCGGGAAGCGACATTCGCATTGCCCTTGACGTTGCCGCTACAGAGCTATATGGCGATGCAAAGAAAAATGGCAAAGAAGGTATGTACTACTTCGAAGGCGAAAGTAAAACAAGTGGCAAAGAAGTATATCGCACTGTCGATGAGATGGTAGACATGTACGAAGCTCTTTGCAAAAAATATCCAATCATCTCCATCGAAGACGGACTGGACGAGGACGACTGGGACGGCTGGAAAAAACTCACCGACCGCATCGGCGACCGCGTACAAATCGTAGGCGACGACCTCTTTGTAACAAATCCCGAGCGTCTGCAACGCGGCGTAGAAACAGGTACAGGCAACTCCATACTCGTAAAAGTTAACCAAATCGGTACACTAACCGAAACATTCGAAGCTATGAAGCTTGCACACCGCAACAACATGACAACAATCGTTTCTCATCGCAGTGGCGAAACAGAGGACGCAACCATCGCCGACATCTGTGTTGCAGTAAACGCAGGACAAATCAAAACAGGCGCACCCGCACGCAGTGACAGGGTTGCAAAATACAACCAACTCCTTCGCATAGAAGAAGAACTGGATGATGTAGCAGAATATCCGGGGCTTGGTGCTTGGTTTAATTTGAAAAACAAGTAATTTTATACGCTCAAATTAAGAAAACCCCATACGGTTGACGTTGGGGTTTTTTTGTGCGTCGCCCAATCATGATTAGACAAACCAGCCCATATGCGGTAAAATTCTAAAAACAAAACTAGGGAGTGAATCACATGCCTTTATTAGACGCATGGAAGCGTGTTGCATTCGACACGCAAAACCAACCCGTAAAACATGTATGGGACGAATATTTGGCAAAAGAAAAATCCGTTTATGTAAGCATTCTCAAAGAGAAAAGAACAAAATTTGAAGGTACAATAGCAGACCTGGCTAAGGAACTCCGCCTTTCAAATGTACAGATGTGTGCGTGGCTCGACGGCATCCACGAGTGCGTAGATGGGCTTCCGCCGCTTACGGAAGTAGAAGAAAACACCGAAATTTCATTTAGCGTTGAGTTTGACCGCCTGTACAAGCAAATGGTGGAATACAAGGCCGACACACTCTACAACCTCGATGAGTGGGACAATATCTTTACACCCGATGAACAAAGAGACCTATATAAGTCACAAAAAAGCTCACACACAGTAGTACGCAACGAGGCAAAAATCGGTCGCAATGACCCATGTAACTGCGGGAGCGGCAAAAAATATAAAAAATGTTGCGGAATCATAGCATAAGATGAATATAACACAAGCCGCCAAGCTCATTCGTAAGGGTGAGCTTGTAGCATTCCCTACGGAGACGGTGTATGGGCTTGGTGCAGACGCTTTTAATGCAGACGCGGTGGCGCGAGTTTATTCCGAAAAAGGACGACCCGGCGACAATCCGCTTATTTTGCATATCGCGAATAAAACGCAGTTTTCTGAGATTGCTGACAACCCACCGCCATATGCCTATGAGCTAATCGAAGCGTTTTGGCCGGGTCCTCTTACACTTGTTGCTAAAAAAAATCCGCTCTTGCCTACATGGGTCGGAGGTCATCCCGAAAAAACAACCGCCACAGTTGGTATTAGAATGCCTTCTCATCCGGTGGCATTAGAGTTTATAAAAGAAGCCGGCATCGTCGCCGCTCCCAGCGCGAACAAATCAGGCAGACCCAGCCCCACAAGCCTGGCGCATGTATTAGAAGATTTCCCCGACATAGCCGCACTCGACGGCGGGGACTCATATGTAGGTCTGGAATCCACGGTTGTGGACATCACAGGTGACGACCCCGTTATTCTTCGCCCGGGAACCATAACCGCCGAAAAAATTAACGAATTTGCGATAAGCACAGATAGAGTACCACAGGGACAGCCTCGCGCCCCAGGTATGAAATACAAACACTATGCCCCACGAGCCGATATGACTCTGGTGTCGGGCAACGCACCCGATGTCGCCGCATATATTTTTAATGAATGCAAAAAAGAGCCGCACTCTCGTGTAGGTGTTCTTTTTCGGTATAGGATAGAGCGTGGGACACACCTCACACCCCAAAATGCAAAAATCCTCATGCTCGGCGGCGACGATGAGAGTATGGCACGCAATTTGTTTGCATGTCTGCGTGAGTTTGACAAAATAGGGGTGGACAAAATCTATGCCGAAACTGTATGCGAAAAAGGCATAGGGGTAGCCATAATGGACAGAATGCGTAAAGCCGCGGAAGGACGTGTCATACATGTTTGATGTATTGTTTGTTTGTACAGGAAACACCTGCCGCTCCCCCATGGCGGCAACCCTCGCCGCCGAAATATTTACCCAAAAGGGTCTAAAAATCACCGTAGCCTCGGCAGGGGTCAGTGCATATGGTGGTTCGCCTGCCAGCAAAAATGCAATCCTCGCCATGGAGGCCTTAGGTCTCGACCTTTCTGTACACAAATCGCAGGCCGCCGCGCACGCGCTAATAAAAAATGCCTCGCTCGTACTTACAATGACAAAGGCTCATCTCATGCATATAAAAGCCGCCTGCCCCACCGCAAACGCCTTCACATTGGGAGAATACGCGGGCAGTATCGCCGATGTCTCTGACCCCTTCGGCGGCAGTTTGGAAGAATATAAAAATTGCGCGACACAAATAAAAAATTTATTGGAAAACTGCATAGAAAAAGGAGGGTTTGTATGACAGACATCATCGCACAACGGCTTCATATCAATACGCACCCGCTCGTCCGTAGCAAAATCACCATGCTGCGTGACAAGGAAACAGGGAGCAAGGAATTTCGAGAACTTGTATCAGAACTTGCGGCATTTATTTCTTATGAGGCGACAAAAAACACGCCTGTAAAAGAAAAATTTGTCGAGACTCCCGTAGGCACTGCCGAAGGTTGGGAATGCGAGCAAAAATTTGGGCTTGTGCCGATTTTGCGTGCGGGTTTGGGTATGGTAGACGGCATTTCTAATTTGCTGCCCACTGCAAAGGTAGGGCATATCGGCATTTATCGCGACCCCGCCACACTAAAGCCCGTAGAATACTACTGCAAGCTCCCTCCGGAAATCGACGAGCGCGACATACTTCTCCTCGACCCTATGCTCGCCACAGGACGCACCGCCGAGGCCGCGATTCGCTACCTAAAAGATGCGGGCGCGAAATGCATAAAACTCTTATGCCTCGTAGCAGTCCGCGAAGGTGTAGAAGAAGTACTGCGCAACCACCCCGATGTAGACATCTACACAGCCGCATATGATGCAACACTCAACGACCACGGCTATATAGTACCCGGCCTTGGAGATGCAGGCGACAGACTTTTTGGCACGAGATAGAGGACTGGAGAGATTTTTATGAAATATATTTTTGCACTATTTTTTATCGCTTTTTTTATCATTTTTACAGCATGTGGTGTTGATTCATCGGATGAGTTGTTGACCCATCACATGGAAGAAATTTTACCCGCGCCATCTTCGGCAGGCCCCCCACCCTCCCCCATCCCAAGCCCGGAAACTGTAATCTACATTCCTGAGCCTGAACCCGGAGATTTTTCGTTTGAAACGGGGACATATGGATTTTCTGCGCGGGGAGCGGGGAGCGTTAGTCGCACCAACGAAGCCGCAAGAGCGGGTGATTACTCTTTGCTTGTCACGGGACGCACTGCTTCTTGGAATGGGATTACCGTAGATGTGACCGACCGCTCTGTTCCCTTTGGCGAATACGAGTTTACTCTATGGGTAATGCCTACGGATGCCGCAGGTGCAACAAATTTTCAGCTTACGGCAGAATTTGTGCTGGACGGAAGCACCACATGGCGCGGATTTGGCGGCACAGAGGCTCGTGTAAGGGCGCAACCGGGCGAGTGGACTTTTATGCGTGGCACATTGCCGTTTTACGGTTTTGACTCCGTAAATGTATATATCGAAACCGACAGTGCGGGTGCTACAGCGGATTTTTTCATTGATGATGTGAGCTTCCGCAGTATCGCTGTAGAATATGCATTTGACGAAAATCTGCCGCGATTGTTTGAAATCTATGCCGACTATTTTATTTTTGGTACAGCGGTTGTTCCGCGTGATATGCGCGGCATACGGCTGGATTTTATCCGCCACCATTTTAATGCCGTAACCGCAGGCAATGACATGAAGCCTGATGCCATACAGCCACGTCCGGGTGATTTTACATTTGATGTAGCGGACGAAATAGTGCGCGAGACATTGGATAGTGGTATGTATATGGTCGGGCATACATTGGCATGGCATTCTCAGTCACCTGACTGGATGAATCCCGAGGGCATCAGCCGCGAAGAAGCCATAGAAAACCTCGTGACACATATCACCGAAGTTGTAACGCGCTACAGAGGCCAAGTCATCGTATGGGATGTGGTCAACGAGGCATTCCCGAGTTCCGTACCCATCGGCCAAAACCCCTCCGACTGGCGCAGACATCTGCGGCCTACGCCTTGGCTCGCGGCGATTGGATACGAATATATCGAGATTGCCTTCCGTGCCGCACATGCCGCAGACCCCAATGCAATTTTAATCTACAACGATTACAATATGGACAATGTGGGCAAACGCGAAGCCGCCTTCCATATGATACAAGAATTGCGCGAAAACGGTGTCCCCATACATGGTGTGGGAATGCAGGGTCACTACAGCCTACGCACCACCCCACAGCATGTAGAAAACTCCATCATACGCTTCCGCGAACTTGGCGATGATTTTTTGATTAGCATCACAGAACTTGACATCACCGCACAAGGCTCACTCGGCCATGATGTAATGCCAGAGATGTTCGAAATGCAACAGGCGATTATGTATGCGCGTTTGTTTCAAATTTTCCGCTACCATGCCGACGCGATTCATCGCGTAACATTGTGGGGACTGTGTGATGCAACAAGCTGGCGCGCCGACCGCTTCCCACTTCCATTCAACCGTGACCTCTCGGCAAAACTTGCCTTCCATGCCATCGCCGACCCTGATGGCTTTTTGGATTTGCATGGCTGATTTGGTCAGTAAAGGGTAATTGCATTTAAAAAAGGGGATGCCTAGACATCCCCTTTTTATAACCTACGCAAGCCAGTTATAATAACCATCCTGCGTGTTGTCGCTTCTTCCTTCGTTTAGCATCTCAAGCTTTTGTGAGATTAGCTCTGCCCATGCTTGTTTATGGGCAGGAAGTTCGAACTCCGTGCGTGTTTCTGCTCCGAGCAAGTCGCGGATTAGCCCTACGCCCCTGTTTGCATCATCACCGAAGGCGAGACCAAACTCCAGATATTTGCCCGGGTTTTGTGCTTTCCACTCTTCCAGGCCGGGTACAGCTTCTTCTAAGTCGAGGATTAATGCCTTGTAGCGCACCATTGCCTCAGGGTCGTTTGCCATGTTTTCTAGTGTTTGCTGCGAAATCTCGATGTTACGCGCACCTTCGCCCCAGTTGGACGAACTCGTCGATATATTCCAGCCTGGCATCATGGAACGCAAAGACTCCAACACTTCATTTGCGGATTTCCTTGTACCTTGTTTCTCATCCACGATTTGCCTTGCTCTGCGATAGGAAGCCTCCGTTACGGCAAGCCCACTCAAATTAACAATACTCAACTTATCCACTCTCCTTGTGATGACGCGCTGTTTGCACGTCTTATTTTTGTTCCCGTTACCTCTATATCGTCAAGCCTGTGACAAAACCTTAGGATATGTCAAATAGAGCCCTTTCTCCCGTGGAGGCGCAAGAACAGTTTTCTTCCAAAGTCCACAAACACCACGCTGGAGGCCAAAATGAGTACAAGCGAAAACTCCCTAAGGCTAAGTCCCGTAGTCCTAAACACCGTCCCGCCAAAATAAATCAGCATAATCTGCAATACCGATACCGCAAGCATAATCCCGATAAACATTTTATTACGCGCAATATAAGCAAAAATATTTAATCTATGTGTCCGCGCATTTAGGCTGTTGAATACGCCCGCAAATATAAATAATGCAAAAAACGCAGTGAGTACATCCTCAAAAAATGTAAGTTTGAAGAATGCCAAACTAAGCAAAGTTGTATAAACCCCTGTAGCTACGATTTGGCTATACATATAGCGGTTGATAATCGGCTCGGTGCGTCGCTTGGGCTTTTCCAGCATATACTCCGCCAGTGGTGTCTCGCCCGCATATGCCAGCCCTGCCAATGTGTCCATTATCATATTAATCCAAAGCATCTGTATGACCGTAACAGGCACAGGCACGCCAATAAACGGCCCGATTACACTGACTCCCACCGCACATAAGTTAATAGTAAGCTGAAAAATCAAAAACTTACGAATGCTCTTAAAAATAGTACGGCCATATAACACGGCCTTTACAATAGAAGCAAAATTATTGTCCAAAATGACAACATCGCCCGCCTCCTTTGCAATTTCCGTTCCATCACCCATCACAAATCCCACGTCAGCCTTTTTTAAAGCGGGTGCATCATTCACACCATCTCCGGTCATGCCTGCGACCAGTCCCATTTCTTGTGACAGCCGCACAAGTCGCCCCTTGTCAGAAGGCAATGCTCGCGCAACTACACGCAGTGACGGCAATATTTTTTTTACTTCTGTGTCGGACATTTGATTTAGATGTCGACTTGTTAAAATTTCACCTTGCAGACCAAGCTTATGTGCAACAGAAACAGCCGTGTCCATATTGTCACCCGTCACCATCACCACCTGCACGCCCGCACCATGGATTTCTTCGATTGCGCCCTTTGCCTCGGGACGGATTTCGTCACGTATTCCTATAAAGCCAACTAAACGCAGTCCGCGCAAGTTTCCGCTTTCGCCTTCACAAATCGCCAGCATACGCATACCCTCACGAGCCTGCGCTTGCAATGCCGCTTTCCCGCTCTCCCGCAAGACATCACTGCATAGCGGCAACAATACCTCCGGTGCGCCTTTGACCAACACCTTATTTACCTCACCGCTCACCACAGCCACCGACATTTTATCTTTTGAGTTAAATGGTGTAGAAGAATCCTTTTTGCATAATGGCAAACGCGCCGCATTTTCCTTCACATATTCCAGTAATGCACGGTCGGTGGAATTACCCCCGATTGCCCGAGTGCGCATTTTTTTTGTCGCAAGCATGGCAGAGTTATTATAGAAGCAATTGAGTGCGACACGTTCATATATTGGTGTTTTTCTAAACTCTTCCGCGTCAAAAATCCTGCCTTCGGGCGTGATAAAACTAACGACCTCAAGCACACCCCGCGTGAGTGTGCCGGTTTTATCCGTAAATAAAATATTCATACTGCCCGAAGTTTCTATCCCGACGAGTTTACGCACAAGCACATTGTCCTTTAACATCCTGCGCATATTGGCCGAAAGCACGACTGTAATCATCATAGGCAAACCCTCGGGTACAGCCATCACGATTACAGTAATACCCAGCGTCACCGCCATCATCACATCAGGGAAAATCATGTGAAAATCGCTGACATGCTCCACCACTCTTGCAAAGTTAAAACCATTTGCAATCACAATCGAATTAAATAAATTTGCAATCACAACAAAAACAGCGGCGGCATACCCAAAGCGGCTAATAGTTTTTGCAAGCTGTGCAAGGCGTGCCTTCAGTGGGCTGTCTATAGTGGCTTCTTGTATTTCTACTGCCAACTGCCCATAAAATGTACCGTCGCCCACACGACTGACACACATTACTCCCTCGCCACTGCATACCACACTACCGCGGAACAGCTCCGTGGCCGAAAGGAAATCGCCATCACCTGCTGTCCTGCTAAAACCCCCACCTATTTTGCAAGCCTCTTTTGTTTCTCCATTTAGTGCGGACTGGTCTACATGGAGTTCTCCCTGCAAAAGCACACCATCGGCAGGCACCCTCTCCCCTGCCCCGATGCTTACGATGTCACCCACAACAAGCTCGTCTATACTAAGCTCCACCAAACGCCCATCGCGTTTTACGCGGCATTTTATATTAGCAGCTTCTTCTTGCAGTTTTTCAAACGCTGTTTCGCTTCCCATTTCCGATAACGTAGAAATAAGCGTCGCAAGCAAAACCGCCACCGCGATTCCTACACTTTCGTACCAGTTAGCATCACGGAACATAAGCAGCAAATTAACACCCAATGCCAAAAGCAAAATTCTAATAATCGGGTCGCCAAAGCTCGCCAAATACCTCCTAAAAAAACTCACCCTCGCCCTCTTTGTAAGCGCGTTTGTGCCATGCTGTTGCGCCGAGAGTTCAGCGTTTTTTGTGCTATGCCCTTTATATTTGTTCATAACCGGCCTCCTTACATAGACAAGTTATACATATGCAGAGCATGGCCACTTTAGTATAACGAAATAACTCCTCTCATAATCAATCAGCCCATCCTTTTTCATGCGAGACAGCTCTCTCGATAACGCGCTGCGCTCTACATTGAGATACTCTGCCATAATATTTCTGTTTATGGGTATGCTAAAAGAAAGGCTTTTTTTCTCGCAAGAAATTTTGTGCAAGTAGTTAAGGATTTTTTCACGAACTGTAGGCTCCAACAGACAGTTGATTCTTTCATGGAGTTCGAGACCTTTTTCTGCTACGAGGGTTATAAAATTTTGTAACATTGTTTTGTGGTTAATGCAATTTTCGTCACAAGGAGTCAAAATTTTATTGTAAGCAACCATCATTACGGTGGTGTCACGAGTGGCTTGTACGGTTAGCGGACTCACACGGCCGGGGCTTGCGGCCAAAAGTACGCCTATTGCACCGCCCTTTTCCACCATGGTTATGATAATCATCTTGCCTGTGGCATTCCATTTTATAGACTGCACACTGCCCTCCAGTATAAAACCGAACTCATCTGCCTCTGCACCTGCTTCTATTATGATTTCGCCTTTTTTGAAATAGGCGATGCGCGTGTTTTTGCATTTTTCAAAAATCTCCATTGCGCTCCCTTTCTGTTGCACATGCAACATTTTATTTTGTCTGATTATAGTATAGTTGTGCAGAAAAATAAATTTTTGGAGGTATTTTATGAAAAAACTACTTATTCTTGTACTGGCTGCGATGCTTTTATTTGTTTCTTGCGGAGCAGAAGAAGAGTATGAGGCTATGACAATCCGCGTAGCGGCAATGCGCGGGCCTACCGCGATGGGCTTATTGCATATGATGGATAACAGTAATCATGAGTTTGAAATCCTGGGTTCACCCGACCTTGTTCCCCCGTTGTTTGCACAGGGTGCGGTAGATATTGCCGCCGTGCCGGGCAATCTTGCCGCCGTTTTGCATAACAGAATGGATGTAAAAGCTCTCGCAGTCGTAACCCTTGGCGTATTGCATATCGTGGATACAACCGATACAATACACAGCATACAAGACCTCGCGGGTCGTACTGTTTTTTTACATGGTCAGGGTGCAACTCCTGAGTTCGCATTAAATTATGTCTTGACACAAAACGGACTTACGCCCGGTGTGGATGTGTATATAGAGTATCGTGCAGAACATTCCGAAATCGCCGCATTGCTCGAAAGCGGACATGCCGAAATCGCATTGCTTCCCGAGCCTTTTGTGAGTACAGTACTCATGCGCGACATAGATGGACTACGTGTTGTATTAGATTTGACCGAAGAATGGAATCGAGTACAGCCGCATTATGACCTCATCATGAGTGTTGTCATCGCCTCCCGAGAATTTGCAGAAAACCATCCCGAGGCCATTGTCTCCTTTATGGAAGAATACGCCGCTTCGGTGGCATTTGTTAATGCAAATGTGGCAGAGGCCGCACAGCTGGCCGTTGATTTTGATATAATCCCAAATACCAACATCGCCGCTTCCGCCATCCCCCGCACAAATATTGTTTTTATCACAGGCGAAGAAATGCGCCAAAATCTCTTGGGCTTCTACCAAGTATTGTACAATGAAGAGCCACAATCCATAGGAGGCGGTATGCCTGCGGACAGCTTTTTCTTTATGCCTTAAAACCCTACCTGTCGTATTTTTTTGGCTGTTGGTCTGGGAGGGCGCTTATGCCCTGATTGGTAGTGACATAATTATCGTATCGCCGCGTACAGCATTTACGCGGCTTTTTGCGTTGTCTCAGACAGCCACTTTTTGGGAAAGCATAGGAATGTCTCTACAGCGGATTTTGCGCGGCTTTTTGCTCGCACTGGTGGTAGGAGTGATTGTCGCGGCTCTTTCTGCACAGTTTTCTGTTTTTAAAAAACTCGTTGCACCTGCAATCAATGTTATTAATGCCGTACCGATTGCGTCATTTACTTTACTTGCACTTATGGCCTTTCATTCTTCACAACTAGCAGTTTTCATTGCATTTATTACTGTCATGCCCATTGTTTTTTATAACACAATAAAGGGAATCGAAAACACAGACAAAAAATTATTGCAAATGGCGACCCTTTTTGATGTACCTCAGTACAAAAAGATTTTTTATATCTATTTTAAGACCGTCGCGCCATATGTAGTGTCTGCCGCGACGGTGGGCATCGGATTTGCGTGGAAATCCGGCATCGCTGCAGAGCTAATCGGCGTGGTGCGTGGCACCATCGGTGCTAATTTGCATACGGCGCGGATTTTTCTTAATACAGCAGACCTGTATGCATGGACGATTGCAATTGTGTTGCTTAGTTATTTAATGGAACGTGCTTTCCGATTCTTTTTCAGCAAGGTGGTCACATGGAAATCTCTTTGAAAAATATTTGCAAATCCTACGATGACCCACCACAGAAGGTTTTGGATGGGTTATCTTTTACGTTCGGCGATGGTTTTACATTTATTATGGGGGCTTCGGGGATTGGCAAGACGACACTTGTTAATATTATCGCAGGATTTGTAAAACCCGACAGCGGCGAAATCATCGGCATGGAGGGCAAAAAGGTTTCCATGGTATTCCAAGAGGACAGACTGCTGGAATGGGAAACAGCACTGACAAATGTTACATTTGTAAAAAAAGAACGCGAATATGCCACGCGGCTTCTTACACAGGCGGGACTCGGCGACAGTCTGCATAAAAAAGCATCGGAACTCAGCGGCGGCATGAAACGTCGTGTCTGCCTATGCCGCGCACTCATTGCCGACTACGATGTACTAATCCTCGATGAGCCATTCAAAGGACTCGATACCGAGCTAAAGCCCATAATCATGCAAATGGTAAAAGAACATGCCCACGGTATAATCATATGTATCACACATGACCCCGCAGAGGCAGAGTTTTTGGGTCGTGACGGAAGTGCGAATATGGTCTTGGATGCGCAATGAAAAGACCGGCAACATCAGGAGTTGCCGAAGTGCGCTGGTAGGGGTCGCGAGCGGAAGTTGCGTTCGCTATGCTACGCCTTTGCTCCTCTGGTATCACGGCTAAAAATACTGCCTCCGACGTTGCCGTCGTCGGCAGTATTTTTAGCCGTGATAATGCGTTACGCGGCGCACGCAATCGCTCACTGCAATCTTCCGCTCGCGACCCCTACCAGCGCACTTCGGTAACTCCTGCAACAGCTGATTTAAAAGGGCTTGAGCGGTTATGACCAAAACATCTACATTTCACGTTTACATTTTTATGTCAAAATGGTAACATAAGTGGTATTTACACAAATTTTATAATGGAAATGGTGACAACATGAGAACCTACAATTTTTCCGCAGGGCCTGCTGCATTACCGCAGGAAGTTTTGGAACGCGCCGCCAGAGAATTAGTGGAATACGGCGACGCGGGTATGTCAGTTATGGAGATGAGCCACCGCTCAAAATCTTACGAGGACATACACAACGCCGCCACACAGCTATTGCGCGACCTCATGAACATACCCCAAAATTACAAGGTCTTATTTTTACAAGGCGGAGCATCACAGCAGTTTGCTATGATTCCGATGAACCTTTCAAAAAAGGGTAAGGCTGACTTTGTAATCACAGGCGAATGGGCTACACGAGCCTACAAAGAAGCATCCCGCATACTTAATGCGAATATCGCCGCAAGCTCCGAAGCACAAAAATTTGCCAACATCCCGGAAATCACAAAGATTTCTGCCGATGCCGATTATTTTCATATATGCACAAACAATACGATTTGTGGCACGAGGTTTACAGAAATCCCCGACACAGGCAATGTTCCCCTGGTCGCAGATATGTCGTCCGGTATTTTGTCAGAGGTTTTTGATGTGCAAAAATTCGGCCTAATCTACGCAGGTGCGCAAAAAAACATCGGCCCCGCAGGTGTCACAGTCGTGATTATCCGTGAGGATTTATTAGAAAACGAAAACAAACTTCCCGCATTTATGCAATACAAAACCCACGCCGACGCAGGCTCTATGTATAACACACCGCCGACATATTCTATCTACATGGCAAAATTATGTTTTGAGTGGCTAAAGTCTAAGGGTGGTGTTGCCGGGATTCAAAAGGTCAACGAGGCTAAAGCAAAAATCCTCTACGACTTCTTGGACGAGTCCTCCCTATTTAAAGGAATCGCCGCCAAATCCCATCGCTCACTCATGAATATCCCCTTCACCACAGGCGACGAAACCAAGGATAAGCAATTTGTAAAAGAAGCCGCATCAGCAGGACTGGAAAACCTTGGCGGACACCGCTTGGTAGGCGGTCTGCGTGCGAGTATCTATAACGCAATGCCAACCGAGGGTGTACAAGCTTTGGTTGACTTTATGAAAAAATTTCAAAATTAACTAACCCGCACCTAAAACAGGAGGAGATATAATGTTTAAGATTTTGACACGTAACAAAATTGCCGAATGCGGTCTAAATGAATTACCAAATGCACAATTTACAGTATCTGATGATGAAAAAAGTCCTGATGGGATTATACTGCGGAGCTATGTGCTTCCCGAGTCGGAGCTGACACCGGGCTTGCAGGCCATTGGCCGTGCAGGTGCGGGTTATAATAATATCCCCGTCGATGCTTGTGCAGAAAAGGGGATTGTTGTTTTTAATACTCCCGGTGCCAATGCGAATGGGGTAAAAGAAATGGTTTTGGCGGGGCTTTTGCTTTCTTCTCGCGACATATACGGTGGGATTAGTTGGGCGCAGAGTCTACAGGGCGAAACCGGCGTGGCCAAAACCGTAGAAAAAGGCAAATCTGAATTTGTCGGACCCGAAATTTCGGGCAAAAAGCTTGGAGTTATTGGACTCGGAGCGATTGGTGGGCTTGTGGCTAATGCTTGCCGCTTGCTCGGCATGAGCGTGGTGGGCTATGACCCATTTATTTCTGTAGACGCGGCATGGGGACTTTCTCGCGGAGTTCATAAGGCTCCCGATTTGGACACGCTTTTGAGCGAATGCGATTATATTTCACTCCATGTACCTGTTACAAATGATACAAAGGGTATGTTTAATAAAGAAATGTTTGCTAAATGCAAAAAAGGCATGAGAATCATTAATACTGCAAGAGCGGAACTTGTGGACGATGCCGCTCTGTTACACGCCATAGATGACGGAACTGTTTTTTGCTATGTTACAGATTTCCCTACGGAAAATATGCTGGGTCATAAGAGGATTGTTCCGATTCCGCACCTTGGGTCATCCACTCCCGAATCAGAGGACAACTGCGCGACCATGGCATCCGCACAACTGCGCGACTATCTGCTGTATGGCAACATAAAAAATTCTGTCAATTTTCCAAACTGTGAGCTTCCGTATGTGGGTAAAAAACGGATTTGTGTGATTCACCGCAACCTGCCAAAGGTGATTAACCCCGTGACAACCATGCTCGCCGACCGCTCCAGCAATATAGCCAACATGCTCATGAAAAGCCGCGGCGAGTTTGCATACGCTATGATTGACGTGGATTGCCCGGACCTCAAAAATATTGAGACAGAAATCGCGGCACTACCGAATATAATTAAAGTAAGGGTGATATAAAATGGGCGTGACAATAAGAGCATTCAAAGCATTGCGCCCAAAACCCGACCTCGCCTCAAAAGTAGCCGCATTACCCTACGATGTTATGAATACAGAAGAAGCACGCGAAATGGCGACGGGCAATCCATATTCATTTTTGCATGTGGATAAGGCAGAGATTGACCTACCGCCGGATACAGACCCATACAGCAATCAGGTTTATTCAAAAGCGGCAGAAAATCTAAAATCACTGGCCAAAACCGCGATGCTCCGGGACGAACAGCCCAACTTATATATCTATCGCCTTACGGGATACGGCCAAACGCAAACAGGCCTTGCCGCCTGTGTGTCGGCGGCAGAATACGAGCTTGGGTTAATCAAACGCCACGAGTTTACCCGCCCTGACAAGGAGCAAGACCGTATAAACCACATGGAGGCATGTGAAGCACATACAGGTCCGATTTTTCTGGCGTATCGTTCTGACGAATCAGCAAAACCCGAAGAAATAATATCCGAGTGCATAAAGCAAACCCCTGTCTATGACTTTACGGCAGAGGACAACGTGCGCCACGAAATGTGGGTAATCTCCGATAAGACGACACAGGACGCTCTCGCCGCCGCATTCCGCGATATTTCATATCTTTATATAGCCGACGGTCATCACCGCAATGCTACCGCGGTAAAAGTTGCACATGCCCGCAACGAAAAGATTACATCCGCAGGCGGTGACTTAGACCCCAATGCCGAGCATGATTTCTACCTTGCCGTCATATTCCCGCATTCACAGTTAAAAATCTTGGATTACAACCGTGTAGTAAAGGACTTAAACGGCATGGATAAGGCTTCGTTTTTGGGCAAACTAAACGAGGGGTGGAGTATAGAAAAATCCCCTACCCCTGTCAAACCCTCCAAAAAGCACGAAGTTGGCATGTATATGTCAAAACAATGGTACAAACTCACAGCAAAAAATCCACCCGGAGCAGATGATGCAATCGGCAACTTGGACTGCTCCGTACTACAAAACTCCTTACTCTCCCCCATACTTGGCATCACAGACCCCCGCTCTGATAAGCGGATAGACTTTGTGGGCGGTATCCGCGGTTTGGAGGAGTTAGAAAAACGTGTAAACAGTGGCGAAATGGCAGTTGCCTTTGCCCTATTCCCTACCTCTATGGAAGAACTGATGAACGTAGCAGACAAAGGTCAAATAATGCCGCCAAAGTCTACGTGGTTTGAGCCAAAGTTGCGAAGCGGGTTGCTTGTTCATAATTTTTAAGCAACCTTTACAAGGAGCGTGTTGAATAAGGAGGACTCCCTGTGAATTTTATTAAATCATTTTTTTCCAGACTTTTTGGAAATCCAAACAAGGATGAAATCATCAACAATCTGCTCGGCATATTAAATCCACAAGACTTTGAAATCATAGCTGTACGCGGCAAATCATGCCGCATTGTTTTTGCTAATGAAACAGCAAAAAGCCGCACCTATACACAGGAAGGCCATACAGATGATTGCAAAGTCGGCTTATCAAAAAACTTTCCATCTCTTTGTCAACACTGCCCACATAGCACCCGTAAAAATGAAATACCTAGTTCTTTCGAAATAAAGGATATAAACAACAGAACATATCAAGCAAGCTTTAGCGATGTAAAGTGGGTGGATGGTGCCGCGGCCACTGTTTTTGTGTTTAACGATATTACTTTTGAAACAGAGGCAAAAAACAAGCTTTTTAGGCTGGCGTATATTGACCAGCTAACAGGTGTACCAAACAGGCAAAAGCTAAAAGAGGACTTTAGCGCACTGGAAGAAAAAATCGAAAACAATGAACTCACAGGCATCGTGTCGCTATTCGACCTTGACCATTTCAAGGCAATTAACGATACATACGGACATAACACAGGCGACATAGTGTTGCGCAGACTTGCAGAGCATTTTGAGGGGGACTCGGATTTTAACGGACATTTGTACAGGCTGGGCGGCGATGAATTTGTGCTTTTATTCTCTGACCCCGTCGAGCGTTTTTCTTCGCCTGAGGAGGTAGAAAACCACTATTCCAATCTGCTTAACAAAACTTTACGTTCCTATTCCCTACCCAACATAGAGCTAAAATGCACACTTAGCATGGGCGTTACATCCTTCCCTAAAAACGGAACAAATCTCTCTGAGCTTATGCGAAAAGCAGACATCGCACTATACCAAGCAAAAGAAGCAGGACGCAATCAGATACACCTCTTTATTGACAAATACGAAACTTCTCCAAAGTTTAAGGATGTATACATCAACATAAAACCCATCCTATGCAAAGATGATAAAACTTTTGGCTACGAACTTACTGACGATACGGCAAGCAGTGTCGACGATGACGATACCGTAAAACTGCAAGAATTTAACCGAACACTGGAGGCAATTGGGCTAAACAATATGGAAGAGGGCAAGTATTACTTTATCCCCTATTCTTTGCAATTGTTAAACCCGATGGTGCTTAAAAATCTACCCGTGGACAAACTTGTCATACAAGTTAATACAAAAACCATAGCATCAAGCGATTTGGAACAATACAAAAATTTACGTTCACATGGCTACAAGCTGGCACTGTTTGAGCTAAGTAGTGACTCGCCCAATATTGAGCTAATCAGGTTGGCGGACTATTGCAAATTTAGTGCCGATGACGATGATTTAAAAAAACAGCGCGTGACCATCGCAGAAAACAGTGACAAGGGTTTTATCGCAACCGATGTAAACTCTATCTCTGATTACAAGGTGGCAAAAAGCGTAGGATTCCAATATTTCCAAGGCTTTTATTTTAACCAACCCGTAAAAGAAAGACGCGACAAAGAAATTAATCCGTTAAAAATAAATTACATGCGTTTATTAAAATTATCCAATGCGGACGACTATATGGACTTTAGCGAAATAAGCAATGTTATCTCCTCTGATGTTGCACTCACATACAAACTGCTTCGCATCCTAAACTCTGCGGCTGTTGGTCTGCGAAATGTCTCTTCTATTTCTGCGGCGGTGGCATATCTCGGAGAAGGTAATCTAAAAAAATGGATTGCCGTGCTTGCACTGCGAGGCATCGCAGAGGATAAACCACTCGAACTCATCAGACTCTCCCTAATCCGAGCAAGATTTGGGGAGCTGTTATCACCGCATTTTAGAGTAAGGCGCAATCCATCCAAGGTTTTTATGGTCGGCCTGCTATCCCTCTTACACATAGCCCTTGATGTGACCAGAGAGCAAATGCTGGAGGATATACCCGTGGATGACGATATACGTGATTCATTTATATCCAAAGATGGTATATACTCCGAGCTGCTTAGCTTCTTTTATGATTATGAATACTCAAACTGGGAACTCGTCTCCGAGTTTTCTAAACGCAATAGCCTGGATACCTCTACCATGAACGACGCTTATCTGGAGTCGGTAAAATGGTATAACGATTTGGCGAGTGACGAATAACCATGAAGCTCCTACTTAAACTAATCAAAGCATCACGCGCATACTGGTCGTATCTTGTCATATCATTGCTTGCCATCGTGGGTATGACTGCGGCGCAGTTGTACGCGCCATTGGTGGTACGCCGCCTCACCGATATGGCAATCAATGCCGACCCGCGCCTTGCCGACGAAGCACTGCGGCTTGGGCTTATTTTGGGTGGGGTTTATTTGTTGCAAGCGATATGTGCATACATACGTTCATATTTTACGCATTATGCGGCATGGCATTTTGTTGCAGATTTGCGCACGCGGGTTTACGCCACATTACAGCGGCTGTCCATGAAATTTTACCATGACAAACAAACGGGACAAATCATGTCGCGTGTGGTAAATGACACAAACAACATCGAAGTATTGATTGCCCATGCGGTGCCTGATATTTTGGTTAACTTGGCGATTCTTATAGGTGTTGCTATTATTTTGTTTGCCATTAACCCATTGCTTGCGGCGTTGAGCCTATTAGCGATGCCCATACTCTTGGTGATGAGCGTGGCATTTGCAAAGCGCGTTTTGCCGATTTTTCGTGATGCACAACAAATTTTAGGCGAACTAAACGCAAACTTGCAGGACAATATCTCGGGCATGAAAGAAATCCAAGTTTTTAACCAACATACACGCGAAAAAGAAAAAATAAAAAAAAGCGCGCGTGGCCATGCGATGGCGGTTTTGCGAGCATTACGGCTTAGTGCGGCATATGGCAGTGCTGTACAGTATTTTTCCGGCATGGGGTCGGTGGTAGTGGTTGCATATGGTGGTTATATGGCATTGCATGGCAATGTACCTGTTGCGGATATTGTGGCATTTTTGATGTATCTTGCGATTTTTTACCAGCCTGTGACAATGCTTGCGCGCATTAACGAGGATTTGCAGACATCCATCGCAGGTGCCGAGCGCGTTTTCGAAATCCTCGACGCGGAGATTGATGTAAAAGAAAAAGAAAATCCCCAGGAGCTAAAAAACGTCAAGGGGCATATTGTTTACAGCAATGTATCCTTCCACTATATAGAAGGCAATGATGTGTTAAAAAATATTAATGTAGAAATAAAACCCGGCGAAGTCGTTGCACTTGTAGGCCCTACAGGCGTAGGCAAAACTACTTTTATTAACCTGCTCAACCGATTTTATGACCCTGTGGACGGCACGATTACACTGGATGGGCATGACTTGCGTGATGTTTCGCTAAAAAGCCTTAGGCATTCTATGAGCAATGTTTTACAGGATGTTTTCCTCTTTAATGATACATTAGAAGAAAATATCGGATACGGCCGCCCCGATGCAAGCCGCGAAGAAATCATAAAAGCCTCACAGCTCGCCCGCGCCGATGATTTTATCACTGCACTAAACGACGGATACGAGACAATGGTCGGCGAACGTGGGCTTCGACTTTCGGGTGGGCAAAAACAACGTGTATCTATTGCCCGTGCAGTTTTGCGAGACCGTCCGATTCTTATTTTGGATGAGGCAACCGCCGCCGTGGATGTCGAGACAGAAAAGCAAATCCGCGAAGCCATGGATGATGTAATGCGCAACCGCACCACCATCATCATCGCTCACCGCCTTTCCACAATAAAAAAAGCTGACAAAATAATAGTCCTAAACGAAGGGCAAATAGAAGATATGGGTACACATGACGAGCTGATGGAACGCGGCGGATTGTATGCCCATATGACAGGAATCAATATGTATGCGTAAACATGGATTGCATATCCTCGTAATTGTCTTGGCTGTTTTATTTTTGTTTATCGGAAACCGCATGACAGAGGTATACCAGCCACAAAACCCCTACGAAATGCCGTTTTACAATGCCGTTATCACAGAAATTTTGGATGTCAGAGAAACGGATCTGGGCTGGGGTCTTAGCACGAGCATCACCTTTTCTGCACGGCTCACAGGCACCGAACGGCGCGGAGAAATGATTACCGCAACCCAACATATCGACGATTTTTTTCTGGTAAACGAGCGCGAAGTATCTCTTGGCGACAGAATAGTTGTTGTATATGCTCCATGGGACGATGTGTTTTATTTTGCACACTATAACAGAATTAATCTTGTCGCAGTTCTTATTGCCATCTTTTTTGTCCTCATACTCCTTTTTGCAAAAATGAAAGGCTTTAACTCCATCATCGCACTTGGTTTTACATGCATGGCGGTGTTTTTGGTATTTGTACCCGCCATTTTGGCAGGACGAAATATCTACATCACCACCATAATAATCTGTGCATACGCAATTATCTCCACCCTGCTCATCGTAATCGGCTTTGAAAAAAAGGCCATGGCCGCAATGCTAGGCTGCCTTGGCGGAGTGTTTGTATCAGGACTTTTAATGCTTGCGGCTGATATGGTTTTTAGGCTTACCGGTGGGCTGGATCAAGAGACAGAGTTTTTGCTTCTACTGCCGACAGGGACCCCCATCAACCTACGAGCCATAATATTTGCGGGTGTTATTTTAGGTGCAGTCGGAGCCATTTTGGACGTGGCGATGTCCATCTCCTCATCCCTATGGGAGCTAAAAGAAGCCGGCGGTGTTTCTGATTTTAACAGCATTTTCAAATCAGGCATCAATATAGGAAAAGATATTTTAGGCACAATGCTCAACACACTAATCCTAGCATATATCGGAAGCTCCCTATCCTTAATTTTACTGCTCAATGTCAACTCTACATCACTCATCGCGCTCTTTAACGAAGAGCGAATCATCGTAGAATTTTTACGTGCCTTAATAGGCAGTTTTGGAATGCTGCTCGCGATTCCTCTAACGGCAGGGATATGTGGTTGGCTTTATGGTGGGCTAACGATTCAGAAAAATGAGTAAGCGCGTCCTTTTAATCCCCTGCCTCCGAAACGACACCGGGTCTATCCAGCCTTTCCTTATCCTTTATAGCCTTATTTGCTTTCCAGACATATAGCCCAAGAGAAACGCCGATTACACCATATACCATAAATGTCCGCATATATTCACCTGCATTGCCGTCATTAAACACAAACAATCCCACCGCAGGTGATACGATAAACATAGCATGGAAGAGCAAAAGTCCTACCATGGCATTTTTTACGCTTGCCCGGGCGGCAGTCGCGCCACCCACCAAAATCGCAGCGACAGAGAAAAATCCAATATTTCTATGCACGGTATAGGTGCTTACATGTCCCATGTCTTGTAAAAAAATAATCATACCCCAAGCCGCAAGCACAGTAGAAATAATTGTTGCAATTATCCGTGTACGGTCAACATCAATCCCCGATACATTGGCGATTTGTTGACTTTGCCCAACACTGCGGCAGTCCTGCCCGAGTTTTGTTTTAGAAAAATAAACAATGAACAAGCCCACAGCCGCGATTACCATGCCTGTAACGACAGGCACCCTGTCTACACGGCTAATTTCTACTACAAAATTAGAAATACCGGGCAACAAGTCAAGCCTGGTAATGTACGGATGATTTTGCAACTCATTGTACCAATAATAAATTTGCCCCGAGCTAAAAATTGCAAAGGCCAGAATTGCCCCGCACACTGCGATTTTTAGGCAAAAAGACCAGAGTGGCTCGTTTAGCTTGGACAAAACGGCGGGGTTTTTCTTCATATAAATACGTCTGATTACAAGGAAGGCAAACACCGCAAGCGAAACCACCGCAAGTGCATAAATAAACTCTATACGCCAAAGGTTATTTAAAGCTCTGGCCATACCCGGTATTTCATTTTGAAATCCCCTGCCCGTCATTTCTCCCGCGGGCAAGCCCATTTCAAAAGAGCTTCTGATGCCTACGGGGCGCACGCCCTCTGCTACAGGGTTTATCATCCTATGCCCACGTGTCACAGGGATAATACCGCCGACCACAAAAAGAAGAAATATTTCATACAAACCACCTGCAAAAAAGCCTACGATAAGACTTGCGACCATTTCCTGCCCGCGAGTCTTGTTATAAAGTTTTCCGGTCAAAAAGCCAAAAAGGATTGCGATAGGTGTAGCAATGGCAAAACAAAGCAAAAGTCCTCCAATCCCGGGGAATAATGCATAATGGTAACGCACAAAAACGATGGAAAGCAGTCCCGCCAACGCCCCTACGACTATACCAAAGTTCAGCCCAAGTCCCGCCATTATAGGGATAATAAGCGAAAGCACCAATACTCCATTTCTAAAAAACCGTGAAATAATGTCGTTGGTAAAAGAACTGGGCGTAAAGGTATCAGAAACAATAAAACCAAAGACAACAAATCCCAAAAAAATAATTGTTACAATATTGTCAAGCAAAAAAGCGCGGATTTTTTCGCCGCTTATATTCGTCGTCATCATTTGCCTCCCTTACTCATTTGCGCAAGCGCGTAAAGAATAATTCCGTTTTGTACTACCATGCGTATCTGGTTAACTACACCTGCTACATCTGTCCCCGCAAGTGCGCGACTAAATACAGGCAATACTATAGCAATAAGCCCCTGGAACACAAATGTACCTACGACAACATTTGTGACATTTGCTCTTTGCTTACTCGCACCGCCCACCAAAATGCCGGCAATCGCAGGGAACGCCATAAACATAGGGAAGTCATAAAGCTGGATAAATCCAAAACCCTGTGCATAAACAATCACGCCAAACGCCGCGATTGCAGTAGACATCATATTTGCAATGACCCTGCTTCGGTCTACATTAATACCTGTTGCCTTTGCAAAAAGCGGATTTCTGCCGACTGCGGAAATCGCAATCCCTGCCTTTGTGCGAAAGAACAAGTACATCAACAGGCAAGCTACAAAAACAACCAGCAACTCTCCTGTGCGCACTTCAAGTCCAAAAACTTCGAAATACAAAAATTCTGCCAAAATAAAATTAGCACCAAAATAATCCAAAGGAATTTGATGCCTAAGCCCATCACCGAGAAAGAAAACCATATTTGGGTGATTTATCGGAATCGCAAGCCACACCAACCCAAAAGCGGCAGTAATGGCAAACCCGGTATAAGGAGCTATTGCCATCTCACTACCCTTTACCGCATTCATCAATCTTCCATAAAGGTATCCCGACAGACTTCCAAAAACCAATGCAGTGACAGATGAAACAATAATAAACCAAATTCCTGTAAAACCTGCCGCCAAAACAAGCACCATGGCAAGAAGCCCATTTACAATGCCTATGGGCAAAGCAAAGTTTGGCCCTGTACCGGACTGTATGGAAGGCACATTGGCTAACGCAAAAATCGCCCACACACCAAAGAAATGTAAGCTTGCAGAAATCAATGTAGCAATACTAAATCCAAAAACTACACCCAGTACCAAAACAGCCAAGTACAAACCGCCGACTACCCTAGTAGAGAATGGTATTTTCTTAAATAAGCTTAGCAAGCTAAATCTTTCCTGTGCAAGTTCAGTCATGTTTTCCCCCCTCTAAATCTTTGATGCCTGACATCAATAGCCCAAACTTTGTCGGCGAAGCATCCGGCGGCAAAATCCCTGCAACTTGTCCTTCGCAGATGACGGCAATTCTGTCACAAATACTGCAAAGCTCCGCAAGCTCCGAAGAGGTCATGACGATTGTCATACCTTTGTCACGGCTAAGCTCCAAAAGTAGGTCAAGTATTAATTTTTTAGCACCTATATCTATACCGCGTGTTGGCTCCGATACAAAAAGGATGGTCGGTTTTTGTGTCAAAGCCCTCGCCACACACACCTTCTGCTGGTTGCCTCCGCTTAGCCTGCCAGTGTGTTGCCGCTCAGATGTACAGCGGATGTCGAGCATATCTATCATCTTGCGTGCGTTCCGGCGGATTTTCTTCTTGTCCGTCATTTTAAATACATTCAAAAATTCAGATTTTATATTCATCGCCGTAAACATGATATTGTAGTCTATGGCCTTCTCTACTAAAAGACCCACTTCTTTTCTATCCTCGCTTACAAACGCCAAACCTGAGTCCAAAACTTTTCTCGTATCGTTTAGTGGCAAGCTTTCATCGTCGATGGTGATATTTCCCCTTGCCTCATACATTCCCATTATGCCGTTTGCAATCCCAAGCTTACCCTGCCCCGCGAGCCCACCTATGCCAAATATTTCTCCCTTACGCACGTCAAAACTTACGCCTTTTACACGTTCGTTAGGCATGGCAACATGCAGGTCTTTTACAGAAAGTTTGATTTCGTCGCTTATTTCTCGCGCCTCTGTGCTTGTTCTTTCTATGCTCACTTGTCTGCCAACCATGTATTCTGCTATTTCGAGGGCATTTGTATCTTTTACATCCTTCGTTATAACAAACTCACCGTCACGCAAAATCGTTACCCTGTCTGCAACAGCCGTGATTTCGTTAAGGCGGTGGCTTATGAATATGATGGCTATGCCTCTTTTAGAAATATTGCGCATGGCCTGCAACAGGCTCTCTGCCTCTGACTCCGTAAGCACCGCCGTAGGCTCATCCAAAACCAACAATTTCAACTCTGTCTTATCAATCTCGCGTGCGATTTCTACAAACTGCATATAGCCGATGGGCAAACCCTTTACCAGAGTAAATTCTTCTATGCTCATATCCAACTTGTCCAGAGCAATCCTTGCGTCCTTATTCATTTTTTTAAAATCTAGAGTTTTCATACGCCTTCCAAAAAGCGTGGATGTGATTTTGTTTTTCACGTTGTTTTTTTCAATTTCACGATTGAGTTTAATGTTTTCTGCGATAGTGAAGCCGGGGATAAGCATGAATTCCTGATGCACCATGCCTATGCCAAGAGCCATTGCTTCAAAAGGGGATTTGGCCTCCACTTTTTCGCCGTTCAGCTCAATTTCACCTTCATATCCGCCTGTCGTATGTATGACGGGCATACCGAAAAGAATATTCATAAGGGTGGATTTTCCCGCGCCATTTTCGCCGATAAGCGCGTGGATTTCTCCGGGTCGGATGTCAAAACTCACATCATGCAAAACCTGATTGCCTGAATAATTTTTTGATATGCCTTTAAATTCTAACAAGTTGCGGCTCATGTTCCGCCTCCGTTTTGCTTAATATAATGCCGCGAAACGGTTTAACCCATTCCGCGGCAAGATTTGTTTTAGTATACGATGTATGGCATTAATATAACATACATTGTGGAGAATGTGTCATCTCCGATTTGCAACGGTGTCAGTATCGGATACATGCGTTCACCTAAGACCTCTTCTGCGTAGTCACCAAATAGCCGAAGAAGAACTGCCGTATCTACATGACCGACTTCTTGCGAAACACGCTCGTTAAGCCACTCTACAGCGTACATAAAACCTACTGTTGTGTATGCCATGCTTCCGGGCAATGCCCAGTTTGCCAGTCTTCCTGACATGTCGGCATCGTTAATCGCGCTTCTTGTTGCTCCGATAATTTCAGAGATACTAAAGCCTTGTACCGCTTCTTCTTGTGTTGCGGCAAGACCAAGTGCTTGTGGGAATGCGTGGAAAGGTGAAGGACAGCAAGGCTGTACATACATTGCACCATGTTCAAGTACTTGTTGCAAAAGTGGAATTTGTTGGCCGCAGTTTGTGGAGAAAAACGCAGTGTTTCTGCCAAGGGCTTCTACTTGTCTGCCTACGTCTTGTGAAATAAACAACTGACTCGCAGCCATGCCACCTTCTTCCATCGGGTCGGGTGAAGGGAGGTCGTAAAAACGCAAGCCCGCTGCCGCTGCTGCCGCTGCCATATTGTCGCGACGTGCGGCGAGCATTGGGATAGCCATATGTCTTGGGAATGAGTAGTGAGCAATAGCTTCTGCGCCCATCTCCACTGCTTGCTGTACAAACAACGCGCCTATATCGGGGTTGTTAACGTCAAGCGAAAGGTCAACCCTTGCGTATACGTCTCTTGGGTCTTCTGCCGCAGATGCTACCACGATGAATATATCGTCACCGCGGATCTCGCGTACTGCGTCTATTGCCGCATTTGTGTTTGCAACCGCTTGGTTTATCACAATCGCGCCTACGTCGAGATTTGATGCAATCTCTACAAGGATGGTCAGCATCATTTCTGGCTCTGTTGCAAAGTACACAGGCCATGTCCTGTGAATCACTCTGTCCGAGCCAAATCTGTTTACCAAAGCTTCTGCACTGCGAAACTCCTCTTCGTTTTGGTCAACAGTGTTTGTTACCAGCGCGATAATGCCAGGGAATGGTGCATCGTCTACAGCTGGTGTTGTATCTTCTGTCGTAGGAGCGGTTGTGTCTGCGGGGGTAGTTGTGTCTACTACTTGATTTCCGCTATCAACCGGTGTCGGTGTCGCTTCATCTGAAGAACATGCTGTTACAACAAACAACATACATAGCGCCAAGATGAGTCCTAATGCCTTTTTCATGTTCACTCTCTTTTCTATAATTTTTTGCTACACGTTCAGTTCAACGAAACGATTTTCGTACAACTAATATGTAACGCATGACATATTATACGAAAAACATATTGCAGTCAAATTTTTTCGTTTTCCCTTGCCTTATATTTTATTTGTATTACAATATAGTAAAACATGTCAGAGGAGAAAATAATGGCGAAGAAAAAAGCTTCTGAATCAAAAAAGAACAAAGAAGTCATAATATTCGAGGATCACGCGGCAAAAGAAGAGGCGTTACATAACGCCCTGGCTAACATAGAAAAGCAGTTTGGCAAGGGCGCAGTCATGAAAATGGGCGAAAAAATGGGCGACATGAGTATCCCTGTAGTGACGACGGGAATAATAAGCATAGACGCTGCGCTTGGTGTTGGCGGCGTACCAAAGGGTCGGATTGTGGAAATCTACGGTCCGGAATCATCGGGCAAGACCACATTAGCACTGCATATAGTAGCAGAATGTCAAAAACTCGGAGGTATCGCAGGATATGTAGATGCGGAACATGCCATGGATCCCGTATATGCACGCAAGCTTGGCGTAAATATAGATGATTTGTATATTTCACAGCCCGACGATGGTGAACAAGCATTAGAAATCGCCGAGGCAATGGTACGCTCGGCGGCTATAGATGTGGTTGTCGTAGACTCTGTGGCAGCATTGGTTCCTCGTGCAGAAATCGAAGGCGAAATGGGGCAATCTACTGTAGGTGTGCAAGCTCGCCTCATGTCACAAGCTCTGCGAAAACTCACAGGGATTACGCACAAAACAAACTGCATAATTATTTTTATCAACCAATTGCGCGACAAAATTGGCGTAACATACGGAAGCCCTGAAACTACCACAGGTGGACGTGCATTGAAATTTTATTCATCCGTTCGCATAGACATACGCAGGGGCGAAGCTATTAAGGTCTCAGACAATCAAGTAGGCAACCGCACGAAAATCAAAATCACAAAAAACAAAGTCGCACCACCGTTTCGCACGGCAGAAGTGGATGTTATGTATGGCGAAGGAATATCAAAAGAAGCTGACCTGCTCGACCTTGGCGCACAGCTTAACTTGGTACAAAAAAGTGGCTCATGGTTTTCCTATGGAGAAACGCGGCTTGGGCAAGGACGTGAAAATGCAAAATTATATCTACGCGACCACCCGGAAATCCGCAGTGAAATAGAAGGAAAAGCAAGAGAACATTTTGGCATGAAACCCCTCGAAGCACTCGCAGCGGCAGACAATTTCATAAAAGTAGATAAAAAAGCATTGGAAACAGCCGATACAGCCGACGACAACGACGAATCCTTAGAAATTGAAATAATGGATATGGATGAGGAGTAATCAAAATGGAACGAAGAGGAAGAACAAACACTATCGGAGAAATGAAAATTTTTGCCGCAAGCGCGAGCAAAACCCTCGCCAAAAGTGTGGCAGTCCAGCTAAAGCTGGAGCTGGGCGATGCAGAGACAGGATTTTTCCCTGACAGTGAGTCAAAGGTAATTATTAACGAGACGGTACGTGGCGGAGATATTTTCATTATTCAATCTACCTGCGCACCTGTTAATGATAATTTGATGGAACTGCTTATCATGATAGATGCGATGAGGCGTTCTTCGGCAGGAAGGATAACTGCTGTCGTACCTTATTTTGGTTATGCAAGGCAAGATAGGCGTGCTAGGTCTCACGACCCGATAAGCGCGAAACTCGTGGCGGATATGATTACATCTGCGGGCGCGGACAGGATTCTTTCTATGGACTTGCACTGCCCGCAGATACAAGGATTTTTTAATATTCCGCTCGACCATTTGCGTGGCATCTACCTGTTTTTACAATACTATCGCATGAAGAGCGGCATCGGTGACAATCTTGATGATGTCGTGATTGTGTCACCAGATTTTGGTTCTGTTGCACGATGCAAATATTTTGCCGAGTTGCTTGGAGTGCCTCTTGCCATCGTTGACAAACGTAGGCTTGACGACAAAAAAAGCAAAATCGACCATTTCATAGGCGATGTAAGAGGCAAAAAAGCAATTCTTTTAGATGATGTGCTGGCTACAGGCGGCTCGCTTTGCAATGCCGCAAAAACTGTGATGGACAACGGAGCAAAAGATGTTTTTGCCTGTGTCACTCATCCCATCCTTTGTGGCGACGCTGTCAAAAACCTAATTGCGTCGGATATTAAGGAGCTTGTTGTGCTAGATACAATAGAGCTTACCCCTGAAAAGAGAAATGACAAAATAAAAGTGCTTTCCGTTGCCGAGTATCTTGCAAATGCCATTCATTGCATACACACAAATGAGTCCATCGGCGAACTGTTTGAAGTAATGAGTACAGACGGTATGGTTAGCTTTGAGACGCTTTAGTTTAGCGATACGCAATGCCCGCAGCTTTGTTGCGACACAGCCGATAACGGTAAAATACGGCATAGACGGAATACTAACGCTGGGCGCGGTATCCATGGCATCAAACAATAACAACTTGTTTGCACAACGCCTCGGAGCTGACGATTTCCAGCTTAGTATGCTACAGTTTATGCCTCAGATGTTGAGTCTTTTATTGCTCATCCCTATGGGCTTGTTTGCTGACAGCCTGAGCAACAAACGGCGTATGCTTTGTTTCGCGCTGGTAATGGCAGGCGTTTTTTTTGCTGTAGCAGGTAGTGCGGCTTTTTTGCCGGTACATATGGTCTATTTTTTTATCGGATTTTTGTCACTTGCGACCGTTTCTATAGGAATGTACAACCTAGCGTGGCAGTCATATTTTCCTGAGGTGGTGCCGGAGGGTGTTTTGGCAGGAAGCGAAAATCGCAACGATGTTTTGACCTTCCGCGCACGCATGACTATGATTGTATCACTGGTTGTCCCACTTAGTGTGGGTGCGATTTTGACTGCAATAGCAAGCGAAGAAGGCAAAATCGCTGCTCATCAAGTGTTTTATATACTCGCAGCAGTTATGCTAATTGCGAATGCGATTCATTTTAAAAAAATAAAAGCCATAAAACCTGCCACACCTAAGCGCGTTTCTTTTGCGGAAATGAAAACGGCGGCACGCAGGCTTTCTAAGAACAAGTTATTTGTTTATTTTTCGCTCACTATTTTATTTTTCCATATGATGTGGCACGCAGACTGGACGCTGTTTTTTATCGGTCAGCGGAACTACCTTGGCATGAACGAGGTCTTGCTTAGTCTCACACCTGTAGGTGCGATGATTACGCAACTTTTGACATTAAAATACTGGAGCAGGAATAACGCACGGCAGGGCGTGGAATGGCCACTTGCATATGGTATGGCAGGGCTGGCCTTTAGCCCATTGGCGATTATCGTCGGTGTGAGCATACCACATGCAGGTGTGGGAATCGCCGCGTTTTTGCTGATGCACGCGGCGGGGCAGATGGCTTTTGCAAACATAACGCTAAATCTGTTCCAATGTCTGCTAAAGGTCGTAGATGAGGATTATCGCAGTTTTTCGATTTCCGTATATATTATGTTTATAACGCTAAGCAATGCTGTCATGCCTGTGGTGGGTGTCGCAATATACCGCGGACTCGGCGGTAACAGAGAAGCGTTGATTTATACTTTTGCAATGTTTTTTGTGCTAAGATTTGTTGCGGCGGGATTGTGGCTACTTTATGTAAAACATGCGGAGAAAGTGAGGGCGGAGAATGCAAAGCAATGACATAAGCAAACTACGCAAATACTATGCAGGGTTAAATTTTGCGCAGAAAAAAATTTTTATAGTGAATTTGAAAAGCAAGCTGGACAATGTTAACAGTGAGCCGCACAGGACGCTCTTAGAAGAATGTGTGAAATCATATAATGAGGAAGTGCGCGAACGTAACGCGGCGGCAGGATACGAAAATAAAATGCCCGAGGTCTCTGCTGACACTTTTGCGATTGCACTATCCAGCCTAATCGGAGGTGGGCTGTTTGTCGGAGTGGGTGCGGCTGCGATAAGGGCAAAGCTGTTAGGAAAATGGCAATGCGATGAACGTAGTTTTTATTATTTCTTTAACGAGGACGGCTCGTTTGAAACAAACGAATTTGATGGAGATGGTGATATATTGCATGGTGATTTTACCGTCAGCCCTGACAATATTGTATTAATCGAGCCTTGTGAGCAGTTGCGTTTTGATACCCTTATGTTTTCGCAAACGGGAGACAGCTTGATTATCAGGCTAAAGGATGGGTTAACCTTCGAGTATAAGAAATCAGTATAAAAAATTTTGCCACCATTCTATTACGCGAAAACGCACCACAAGCTCGGGTGAGCTTTCTTCTTGATGCATCAGAAGCCTAAATCCATCTTCGCTTACAGTTTCGGAGAGCCGGGCGCGCCCCTCTTCTGTTGCGGTCATATCTACATAACATAGCGGCGGAAACATAAGACACCACCAATTTTGACCCTCGCCGCTACCGATTATAATTTGTACGGCTTCATAGTTACCCGGGGGAAATGCCATGTTGCCGTAAAATGTCGTAGGGAAAAACACATCTGTCATCTCTGCACTAACCTCATGAGCAAAACCCGCATTGTGTACCGCGTTTTGCGCGTGGAGCTGTAAAGACGGCAACATCTCACGGAAATTTTCGCGTGTTGTAATAATGTCAGACTCTGCCATAAATTTGTTCGCAAACTCTTCCAAAATCTCTGTGCGCACATGATATTTTAGCTCTTGCTCATTTTCGCAGTCACTATGCGCCATCACATGGAATCTAATTACATTTTGTGCAATATTCTCTTGCGTCACAGCCGAGTACACATAGGTATACGCGGCGACACAAAAGGCGAAAAGCATACCGATACATAATGATACTGCAAGGATTTTACTTTCTTTTTTAAGCCAATTAATCATTTTAAATTCCCCTTTTAAATTTTCATATGATACCTCATGGGTACATCCTTGCCTTTAAAATTGCCATTTATACAGGGAATATTGACAAATCATTTAAGTTGAACTATCATACACTTGAACATTCGCTCAAGTGTATCAGGAGGTAGACCATGCAAAAAAATGTATGTGACTGTGTCATCATCCACGAGGAGGTAGTAGAACGTGTACGCAGTTCCATGCCCGATAGCGACAAGCTGTACAACCTCGCAAATCTTTATAAAATGTTTTCTGACAATACTCGGCTAAAAATTTTGTCTGCGTTGTCATGTGAGGAAATGTGTGTGTGTGACCTTGCGGCATTGTTAAATATGACAGTATCGGCCATTTCACATCAACTAAAATCGCTCCGTCTTGCTAATCTGGTGAAATACGAAAAACAGGGCAAAATTGTTTATTATTCACTTGCCGACTGCCATGCACGAGAAATTTTCAAAATGGGACTGGAACATATCATGGAGTAAGTTTTTTTACCCGAACATTTGAATATATGTTCAAGTATAATCATTAAGGGGGCTTAATTATGAAAACATGTTGTGAAAAAGAACGGCCAAACCGAGCCACATTATGGCTTACAGTGGGAGCTGTTACATTTTTTGCGGGTATTGTCTTTATGTATGTGATTGACACGTATGTGAGTAAATATCTCGCACTTGGATTCTTTACATTCAGCTATTTGCTTCTTGGAGGAAAAGTGCTTCTTCGCATGTTTAAAAATATCGCAAGGGGTCAAATTTTTGATGAAAATTTCCTCATGGGTGTTGCCACACTCGGTGCGATTGCGATAGGCAAATATGCAGAGGCTGTCACGGTAATGCTGTTTTATCAAATCGGAGAATTTTTCCAGGACATGGCGGTAGAAAAATCTAAAAAACAGATAAGCGACCTCATGGACATCCGACCCGACTATGCAAACATAGAAAAAAATGGGCAGTTTATAAAAACAAACCCTGACGAAATAAAAATCGGCGACACATTTATAGTAAAGCCGGGAGAAAAAATCCCGCTCGACGGAGTAGTAATCGAAGGTGAAGCCCTGCTTGATACATCGGCACTCACGGGCGAGTCTACTCCACGGAAGGTGACGATAAACGATGGCGTAATATCGGGATGCATAAACCAAAACGGCGTGCTAAAAATAAAAGCCACTCAAACCTTTGGAGAGTCCACAGTATCAAAAATCCTAGAGCTCGTAGAAAATGCCGCGAGCAAAAAAGCACCTACAGAGACATTTATCGCAAAGTTTGCGCGATACTATACCCCTACTGTCGTGGGGTTTGCGATGGTGCTTGCTACTGTGCCGCCTCTGTTTTTTGGCGAGGAATGGTTTGACTGGATAAGCCGCGCACTTATTTTTCTTGTAATTTCGTGTCCATGTGCTTTGGTTGTGTCTATACCGCTGGGTTTTATGGGTGGAATCGGCGGCGCATCGAAGCGCGGTATTTTGGTAAAAGGAGGCAACTATCTGGAAGCATTGGCAAATCTTAATTTTGTCGTTTTTGACAAAACAGGCACACTTACAAAAGGCGTGTTTAAAGTGACACAAATATCGCCGTCAAATGGTTTTTGTAAAAGCGACCTGCTGGAAGCCACTGCCCAAGCCGAGGCATTTTCTAATCACCCCATAGCGGTATCTATTCTCAAAGAGTACGGCAAAGATGTCGATAAAAACGCTTTGAAAAACTACGAAGAAATCGCAGGCCACGGCGTTAGTGTAATCGCCGATGGCAAAAAAATCTTGGCAGGCAATGTAAAGCTCATGGATATAAATCACATTCCATATGAAGAAACGCAATCAAACACAACTGTCTATACCGCGATAGACGGTGTATATGCGGGCAGTATCACCATCGCCGACGAAATAAAACCCGACAGCTACGGTCTACCCGACATGCTAAAAACCATTGGCATAAAAAGAACAATAATGCTGACAGGCGACACAGTACAAATAGCAAACTCCGTCGCAAAAGAATTAAATATCACCGAAGTACACGCAAGCCTTCTGCCACAACAAAAAGCAGAGGTGGTCGAATCGCTTAAAAATGTCGCTTTTGTAGGCGACGGAATAAACGACGCACCTGTGCTTGCGATGGCAGATGTGGGCATAGCAATGGGTGGATTGGGCTCTGACGCGGCAATCGAAGTGGCTGATATAGTACTTATGACAGATGAGCCTTCTAAGCTCATAGAAGCAATAAAAATCGCCCGCTTCACAAAGCGGGTGGTATGGCAGAATATCGTGTTTTCGCTCGGTGTAAAATTTTTATTTATATTCTTGGCCACACTCGGCGTTTCGTCTTTATGGGAAGCAGTATTTGCAGATGTCGGCGTTTCGCTGTTAGCAGTTTTTAACAGCTTACGCATCAACAACAAACCTTTACAAAACCACGCCAACAATCTATAGTACTCCCTAGACATTTGTCGAGGGGGATAACATGAAGGCTGATTTTTTTCAAGAAGCATTTTTAAACAAGCCATATCGTGTACATGGATTGTTGTATATATTTTTTATCATTGCGGGTTTTGTTTATGATTCACCTGCGCAGGTTTTTTTAGGGCTTATTGAGATTTCTACAGGTGCGGATATTCTTGTAACGGACTATATTTTTACCGGCGGACTTGGGGCGGCGATGGTGAATGCAGGGCTTTCGGGTCTGCTTGCGGTAGGCGCGTTGGCTTTGGCAAAGCACAAGCCTATCGGCCTCACCATGGGAACGCTTGGTCTTGTTGTTGGTATCGGTTTTTTTGGCAAAAATCTAATCAATATGCCGCCCATTATTTTGGGTGGCTTTTTGTATGCAAAATACGCAAAAATGCCATATGGCGTAAGTGTTTTGCGTGCGGTGCTTGCCACATGCCTTGCACCCGCGGTTACTCAGTTTGCGTTTATTATTGATATACCCGTTACCATCAGTACCACCATCGGTGTTTTTGTCGGTATCGGCATTGGATTCTTAATAAACCCCCTTGCAGTACATAAATTTGATGCACATAAGGGCTATAATTTGTACAACGTAGGTTTTGCGGCAGGATTTATCGGCATGTTGATTTTCGCGCTTTACAGCCTTATTGGCTATGATTTTTATACATTAAGTTATTGGAGCAGCGGGTACAATCTGCAACTCTCCATTTTGTTGGTGGCATATTCATTATATTTTATTGTATGCGGTGCTTTATGTAAGACAGAAAAGACGCTCTCGTTTAAGGATTATTTTAAATTCCACGAGTTTGAACTGGATTTCTTTGAAGATTATAAAGAAAAATCCTATATCCACATGGGGATTATGGGATTTGCATGTTTTATTTTTATGCTCATCATACGAGGTCAGTATAGCGGACCCGTGATTGGTACGATTTTATCGGTCGTGGGATTTGGTGCTTTTGGTAAGGCAATTTTTTCGGCACTGCCTGTCATGCTGGGTGCCATGCTTGCAGCGGCGGTCAGCTGGCATTTTAGGGGGACACCTATCAATGAAGGCAGTATGCTGGTCGCCATTCTCTTTTCGACATGCCTTTCGCCGCTTGCACGCAAATTTGGATGGCGGTGGGGAATGCTCGCCGGCTTTATCCATCTGACATTTGCAGCCAATATCGGCGGATTCCATGGCGGGATGAACCTTTATAATAACGGATTTGCAGGCGGACTTACGGCGATGATGTTATTCCCGATTATTACCTTTTTTAGGCATGAGACCTGACGACAAACAGAGATTTTTTCTTATAAATGATTTCGACATATTTGAATATGGTTTTTAATTTTTTTATGGAACTCTCCGCGCCATGTTTTTTTTGGATTACAATATAAAACGCGCCATCGGGGGTGAGGTGGGCGGCAGAATCTTCGTACATACGATACATTACATCCTTGCCTGCGTGTATGGGTGGATTTAGGGTGATTGTTTCGAACTTGCCGTTGATTTTTTCGAATGAATCGGAGTGAATCAATGTGGCGATGACCCCATTGCGAGCCGCATTTTTTTGTGCATAACTAAGCGCGAGGCTGTTTATATCACTTTGAGTTAGCACGATTTCATTTGTTTTTGCAAGAGATATGCCTATGACCCCATAGCCACATCCCAAATCCAAGAAAGCCCCCTTCACAGGGGGCATATTTTGTATGAGTATGAGTGAGGCATCATCAATCTTGTCGCAAGAAAACAAGCCGTTATTTGTTAAAAATCCCAGCCTGTGGCCAAAAATTTCTAGTGGAATTTCTCTATCCTGCGTCAAAACCTCGTGGTTTTCTATGAAGTAATGGCTCATTTAGCAAGTTGTACCGCTTCGCGTGTTAGCTCAGTGATTTTTGCAAAATCGCCGTTGTTGATTAGCTCGTCCTTTACCATCCAACTGCCGCCGCACGCAAACACGCTTTTTATTGCGAGATAGTCTTTGATATTGGAAGGTGTAAGTCCACCCGTGGGCATAAATTTCATTTTATTGTATGGCGCGGTAAGGGCTTTTAGCATATTGGCTCCACCTGCCGCTTCTGCCGGAAAAAACTTTAATGCCTCAAGGCCGAGTGATAGGCCCTGCTCGATTTCGCTCGGAGTGCATATCCCCGGCAACATCGGTACACCACGGTCGTTGCAGTGGCGCACGGTCGCAGGATTTAGACCCGGGGCAACCATAAATTTTGCACCGGCGGCGATGGCCTCGTCCACCTGCGCAGAAGTAAGTACAGTACCAGCTCCCACCAGCATATCGGGAAATTCTTTTGTAATAGCGCGTATGGCATCTGCCGCCGCCGCCGTACGGAATGTAACCTCGGCACACGGCAATCCGCCTTCGCATAATGCACGAGCAAGGGGGACGGCCTTTTCTACATCATTTATTACTATGACGGGAACAATTTTCATTTTTGCTAAACTTTCGAATATCGGGTGCATAAAAAACAACTCCTTTTTTTGTAATAACTTTATTGTAGCATACTAGAAAAGAAATACAATTGACATATGTTCATTTGTTGCGTTAGAATGAAGCAAATTTAAAAAAAAGGAGAAGATTATTAATGAAAAAAAGCACATCTCGTTTTACCGCATTGCTTGTAGCGATTGCTATGATTGCGGCTATTTTCCCGGCCATGGTTGTTTCTGCACAGGAAACAGTTGCCCTTGGTGAGTTTAACTACCCGCATGACTGGGCTCCCAGATGGAATGCGGACGGTGTAAACGACGCTACTTATCCCCTACAGTGGGAAGACGTTGTATCAGCAGTACAGCTTGTTGTAGAGCTTTCTGATGTACCCGAAGGTACAGTTGAATTGGTAATGCAAAGCGACGGTAACAACTGGTGGGGACAAGCCCCTGTTTTTAATCCTGATTATGAAGAAGGCACAACCATCGTTGTTGACCTTGCAGATGTTGCAGGTTGGGATGCCTTCATCAGCGAAGGCCCGGGTCGTTTTGGACTTAGCTTCATAGGTGACATTATTGTAAGCGCGCATTTGGTACTTGGTGACGCACCTGCGGCACCCGTGGCGATTGCCGCACCAGTAGCAGTAGGCGCGTCCGGCCAAAGTGTTCTGCGTCTCGTGACAGACAGCACAGCATATGACCTCGACGGCGTACAAGGCACACTGGAAGTTGCCCCCATAAATGTAGACGGCCGCACACTCATTCCTTTCCGCTTTATCGGCGAAACAATGGGCGCAGTCGTAACACACACACCTGCAACAGACGCAACACCACTCATTGCGCATTTTGCACTCGACAACATAAATGTTGACATCACAATGGGCGTAGATATTTTCCACAATGGTGTAAATATCGGCACACCCGACATAGTTGATGGCAGAACACTCGTACCTGTCCGCGTTGCAGAAATGATGGGCGCGGAAGTAGTGTGGGAGCCTGTAGCTCGCGCTGTATATGTAATCTTTGGCGAGGACTATGTTCCCGAACTTCCTACCGAACTTCCTATAGAGGAAGAAGAAGAGGAAGTTGAAGAAGAAATAGAAGAAGAAATAGAAGAAGAAATAGAAGAAGTTGAGGAAGAGGAAGAAGAGGAAATTGAAGAAGCTCCCGCCGCCGGCGCAGACAATCCTCCCACAGGCAATGTACTCCGTGGCACACAGCTCAATGCATCAGGTCATGGCTCTGTACAGTTTGATGTTAATGTAACAGCGGGTCAAGAATACACATTGTCTGTTTGGGTAATGAATGCACCCGGACGCGACAACTTCATGTTCCAATGGTCACACTATCCTGCTAACATCGACGGATTGTGCTGTGGAGAACGTGATTGCGACGGACTACCTTCTACCCCCGGCGAATGGGTTTTCCACGAAATCACATTCACCGTACCCGCTACAAACAATTCTATGATGCAGTTTGTATCCGGCGATGGTGGAGCAGGAGACATTTTCTATATCGCAGACGTAACAATCACAAACTCCGCAGGTGTTTCTACCGTAATCCCCCTCAATGCAATCAGGAGACACTGGGATGACTCCAGCTTTGCAGTAAGCATCGTACCCGCACCTTAAATAAGATTGAATGTAAGAAGCCCCGGACATTAACTGTTTGGGGCTTTTTTGAATGTAGCCATAAACAGCCGTTTGATTTCGTCACGCGAGATACTCCCGGAGAGCAAAACGCCCAGAAGATAAATAAATCCGAGCAACATAACCGCAAGCACAAGACCGATGCGCAGTCCCGCCGCTTCTAATAAAAATCTATCTGCAATGAGCCGAGCAACGAGACCTGCCGCCGCCGCCGCAACCAACGGACGCAGTAGCCATCTGCTAAACTGCATTTCCAGAGGCATAAACTGCCTCACCTTATACAGTCCCAAACCAATCACCACAACAAGGCTGATTAGCCATCCAAAAATATAAGCCACAAGCCCAAAACTCGGTACAAGAAAAATTATAAACGCAATGCATATTCCCGAAGAGATAAGGCTGTTTCTAAATATAAACATCTGACAGCCCAGCCCGTTCAGCACACCCGACAGTAGGATTTGCATATAAATGAATGGACACATAATCCCAAGCAGTTGTAACATCAGACCGATGGGTTGGTTATATATGACCATTCCCAGCTCATGTGCAAAGAAAAAAAACAGAGATGCCGCACCCATGCCCGTAACGGCTGCAAAAAGCATAGCCTTAGACGCAATGGAAGAAATCCCACGCATATCACGCGCCGCAGCCGCTTCGGAAACAGCAGGGACAAGCGTAACCGACAACGCGGTAAGCACCGCCGTAGGGAAAAATATTAGCGGAATCGCCATACCTTGGATTCGGCCAAACTCGCTTATGGCCTCGGTGGCGGGCAAGCCATATACCTGCAACTGCCGCGGGATTAGCACATTTTCCCATGCGGTTAATAATGACCCCGCCACCCGATTGCCGGTAAGCGGCAGAGCCATTGTCATAATTAACATAAGGCTCTGTGCCGCCGTTATAGATGTTTTGGTCAAAACCGCTCCGAGCCTCTGTTTATGCCGCTTGTAGGCAATAAAGACAAACACAAATGAGAAGATTTCTTCTGCCACGATGGCAATAAGAGCCGCCGCCGCCGCATACTCTAAACCCCTCGGCACAAATGCCGCCGCGATAAAATAAATGACGACCATCCGCACGATTTGTTCCAACACCTGATTGATTGCGGGGATTTTTGTCTCCTGCAATCCGATAAAATATCCGCGGATACAAGTACCCGCCGCCATAAACGGAAACGCAAACGATAAAATCTGCAAAGGCAACAAAGTACGCCTATCATTAAAAAAGTAAACAGCCATATACTCAGCACCAAAATACAACACAAATGTAAGCAAAACGCCCAACACCGAGGTGATGACAACACTCTGCTTCAGCATCAGCGACATATTGCCATACTCGCCTTTTGCACGCTCTTGTGCCGTTAGCTTGCTCACCGTTGTGTTAAATCCCGCGCAAGCGATACTCCAAGCCAATGTATACACAGGCATAATAAGCTGGTACAGCCCCATGCCCTCTGCACCCATGAGGTTTGACATGTAGATTCGGTATACAAAACCAAGGACTCGTGTGATTATACCCGCCGCCGTCAGTATAAGCGCACCGGTTAAGATTTTTTTCTTGTTAATCTTCGCCACCCCCTACATGCATGTATATGTGGAGAAGGACAAAGAAATGTTTAGCATATTAAAACGTGTATTTTACTACGATACTTATTTATAACTGCAAAAAACTTGGGATAAATTTGCAGATTGTTTCTGTGGCGTAGGCTAATACAAGCCACCTATGCATATTTTGTATAAGGTGAGCAAAATGACTTCGGATAATGATGTCCTGATTGAACTAAAGTTACATATTCTCAACAGGTTACATAAAAAAGGCTATTTAAGTGACGAAATGTGTGCTAATGCTACAGAGTTGGTGTTGGAGGATTATGATGCTTTGCAACATGAAAAACAGACTAAACTCGTCAATCTATGATTTGCCGCTAAGGGTGACATTTTATGCGCGTGTTTCTACCGGGTCGGACGAGCAGGCTAATTCTTTGCAAAACCAAATCGGCTATTACTCTGATTTTATTAAAAGCATAAAGGCGTGGACGTTTGTAGATGGTTACATAGACGAAGCACTTAGCGGGACATCCGTAACAAAGCGAGAATCATTTTTACAGATGATAGCGGATGCCAAGGCAAGCAAGTTTGATTTCGTTATCACCAAAGAGATTTCGAGATTTTCGCGCAATACATTGGATAGCATAAAATATACACAGGAGTTGCTGAGATACGGCGTAGGCGTTTTTTTCCAATCAGATAATATAAATACACTCATGCCCGACTCAGAGCTTAGGCTTACAATCATGTCAAGCATAGCTCAGGACGAAGTGCGCAAGTTATCCGAAAGGGTAAACTTTGGTATGCAACGTTCAATGGCAAAGGGTGTTGTGCATGGCAACAGCAATATTTGGGGCTACGAAAAGCAAAACGGAAAATTAATAATCGTAGAAGAAGAGGCCGAGCTTGTGAGGAAAATCTTCACATTATATGTCACCGAAAATATCGGAATACGGGCTATCAGTCGGCGTATGAGCGAAATAGGATATAATAACAAAAACGGAAATCCGCTTACGATGTCCACGATACGCCGCATAATTACAAATCCAAAATACAAAGGATATTATTGTGGAAACAAAAGCCATAAATTTGATTATCGTTTGGACACAAAAATAATAAGAGACAAATCCGAATGGCTAATCTACAAGGATGAAAACGCCGTCCCTCCAATTGTGACGGAGGAGCTTTGGGATAAGGCAAATGCGATTTTGGAAGCGCGGAGCAAAAAGCAATCATCGGAGGATAGAACAAGCTATCAAAACAAATACTCATATAGCGGCAAAATTTTTTGTGGAGAGCATAATCGCCCATTTTTTCATGATATATACAAATATCCATCGGGCAATAAGGATTTGTGGAAATGCAAGCAAAAAAATGAATGCAATCTCCCCATTGTATACACAACAGAGATAGACAAAATCGTCAAGGGGATTTTTAATCAATATGTACAGGATAAAAACAGCCTGGTCGAAGAACTCGTTAATCTTTATTTGCGAGTTTCAAAGCTCTCAAAAAATGAGACTCGTCTAAATAAACTTTTGGCGCAGGTCTTAGCACTAAAAAAGAAAAGAGACAGGCTTTTGACATTAAACATTGACGGGCGAATATCCGATGATGAGTTTGAGGAGCGTAATAATGCGTTTAATGGTGAAATAACTGCCATAAACCACAGGCTTACAGCACTCCAAGAAGAAAGCATATGTAAACCGACGGACGAAATCCGAAACATTATACTTAGTGAGCTGGATTTTAATGATGGGTTTAGCCACTCACTCGTAGATGCACTCATTGAGCGGATTGAAATACATAAAACCGACATCAAGGTGTATTTGAGGGCTTTTTAGTCTGCTTTTTGACTGGTCGCGGTTCAAAGAGGGTGCATCTCTCTCCCGTTGTTTCGAATACTACTTCGGAGGGCATTTTTTTTGATTTGAAACCAAAAAAACGACAGGCTCTGGGTTGAGCCGGTCTCCATGTATTAATATAATGTTTGCATTTTATACAATTCACATCTTCACCAAAAATTCTCGTGTGTAGTTTGATTTTGGAAACAAGTCACCAAAACCCATGTCCGTTATTTTTAGGGTAAGCTCTGTGTTAGAGCGGAATGTCGGTCGGATTTCCAATCTGGTTACACCTTTTGGGCGTTGTGGGAAGTCGTCGAGCCGGATTTTGGAAACAATACGACCGTCACCTGCGGGATATGCTTCTACCAGGTCGAGTGACATGTCGTCAGTCGCACTGTTAACAAGAAAAAGCTTGCTCGGATGTGTTTGCCACCAAAATCCGTTTCGTTCGATTAATGTTAAAAAACTCCTGCCGTCAGAGAGGCCAATATCATTCACCAGTTGGTGTTTATCTTCTATTGCCAAGGGTGCATCTGTTATTCCCAGCTCGCGTGCGGCTATGCAGGCCGCACCTTCGGCGGTAGCGAGTTTTGGATTTTTATATACCTTCACACGCTCTTTTGGGAAGATGGCGGTTACAGCTTCTTTTGCCCATAGCATATCAAAGCCTCCGCCCACACATAGGACTGTGTCTATTTCGGATGGCATAAATGCTTTGCCCGATAGACTTTTTGCCAGCACATCGCTGATAAATTGGTTAAAACGTTTTATATATGGCGCGGTTAGTTCCTGCACACGTTCATATGTGAGGGTGTGTTGCACAGGTGGATATATAAAGTTGTAGTACAGTTTTTGTGGCTTTGTGCGGATATTCTTCTGAAATAATATATCCTTATGCTGATACGTAAAGACCTTTAATTGCTCACCGCCGTCATCTTCTAAAAACGAACCAAACAGCTCATTTGCATCCCTTGTTATGGCCGACATGCTTATTTCGTTATCAAATACGGAGGACAGGCTCACGGCGTTTACGCCTCCGTCTTTTTCTGCGACGCTGTACAGTCCGCCGCGCAGCTCTCTATTGCCTATGTCCAGAAGCAATACGTTTTCGGGTGATTTTGGTGGTGTTTTATAATGATGGGCCAACACACACTCTCTGTCGGGGATGAACGCGATTAGCTCTTTTTCATATCCGGCTTGTTTGAAAACACGAGTAAATTCTTCATGCGCCTGTGTACTAAAATACGCAGGTATGGAGACAACTATACCTACGATTTCTGCTTTGGGATTTATGTTTTTTACGCTGGAGAGTATTTCTTTGATAAAAAGTGCAAATACGCCTGACACACTAAGCGAACGCCCACCCACATCGAGATAGTCGAATCGCCCCATCCGCGAAAGCAGGGATTTAAACACCTTGCCCGCACCCGCGTTTAGCACCGCGTATTCTCCAAACACCCACTCCTTTGTCTCGGTGATGTACTGCATCACCGTAGGAATGGAGGGTTTTCCGTATCCGCCGCTTAGGTCGATGGCCTCGGCCGCACTCTCTGCCAAATTGTAAAACGCGATGCCCGATGAGTCATTACCTATGTCGAGACCTATGATATAGTGCGCTTCGTTTTGTTTTTGCTCGGCGGGGAGCGACTTGTATTTTTTCCAATTCATAATCTACCTCGCCGCGATTACGTTTGCACGCAAAATCACTTGCTCTTTGTGTTTGTAGCCCGCTGTCATAACCTTTACGATTTCGCCTTTTTCAAAGTTGCTATGCTTTTCGGCAATGATGACCTCATGCTCCTTGGAATTAAATTGCTCTTTTAGTAGCGGGCGGATTACAGTGATATTATTTTTTTTCAATATAACTTCTAATGAGCGGAATGTGAAATCCAAATCCTGCGCCGCCGCCAGTACATGTCTGTCCTGTGAATCTCTCAGGCGCGAAACGCTGTGGGTCAGGATTTCTTCGAATGTGCATACCTCATACAACAGCACCTCTCTTTTAAAACGAAGGGATGCCTTCTCCAGCTTTTCTGTGTATTTTATTTTTTTGTTTTCCAAAAGCTCACGGCATGGGTCAAAAGTTCTGCCATTTTTGCATTCTTCGAAAAATCCGCCGATTGCAGACTCATCTTCGGGTGGGTTTTCTGTCCATGCGGCTCTGACATTTTCCAAAATCGGTTGCATTTCTTCGCTCCCGAAAGCAGTTTTTTCTGTAGAAAACTCCTTCAACACATCACCGCATTGGCTTGTAAACGTTACGATGTTTTCCTTTAGTCCTGATATTTTTATTTCGATAGTCTCACAAATCCCTGTCAAGATGTTTTTTTCTGACTCGACTTCTGCCTGATTATTATTTTTTATACTCGCCAAGCTTTTTACAAAAACATCGGTGATTTCTTCTGCTAACAAAACCTCTGCACTCACCATACGTTGCAAGGTGTAAGCCGCCTTTTTATATTCCATGTCAAAACCGCCGAGCAGCACCGTAGCCTGTGCGTCCAACGCGTCCAAAAACATTTGCTTCTCGGGCTGCACGGGAGAAGCGGCTACCAGTGCGGCATTCAGCTCACTCTCAAACTCCTCCAGTGGGCGGCATACTGTGGTGCGTGGCGACGAAGCAAGTAGCTTTTGCAATTCCTCGATAATAGGTGCTGTCTGCTGGTATGCCTCGCGCAATGCATCCAAAATGCATGTTACTGTAGGCTCTCTTGGTGCGGCTTCTTCGAGAGCAAGCACCTGTACCTTTATGATATTGCCTAGCTCTTCCCACTCGCGCTCCACCAGCGCGGTATAAAACCGTGATGTCTTACGCCCTTGCAGGTCATCAAACTTAGCCTGACAAAACCGCAGTGCTTCACGATATGTTGTATAAAAATCATAAAAATTGCCGAGCAAAATCATCTCAAATGAGTCATCCCATACCTCGTTTTCGTTACGTAGACCGGTCGCAAATTTGCTTTCATGCTTTTCGATTACTTCCACTGCTTTTAGTACTGCTTCATCTACGATTGCGCATTTTTCCAGAGTTATGGGGTTTGAGCCTTCTTGGAAATCGCCGGTCTCTTCTTCAAACTCACGCAGTCGTGATTTTAACACCTCGCATATGCCCATGATGAGTGCGCGGACAGTCGGGCTTTCAAAAGAACTATCTGCCGCCAAATCTACTACTCGACGATACACACCCATGAGTCCTACAAGATGTGCATAAACAGTCTCATCGCTTTCTCCAAGGCGCGAAAAGCGAGCCGCGTCTGCTGCGATTTGCGCACGCACGGCTTCTCTGATTGCCGAAAATTTTTCTTTTATGCTTTGGCCTAAGCTTTTGGAAGAAACGGCTTTATATTCCTGCCAAGCCGAAAAAAGATTACTCATAAAGCTCGTCCACTGAAAGCTCTGTCACTACTCCGTCCGTAGAAAGGCTTTTAGCCATCACTCTCAGCATATTATCCTGCCCCACATGGAAGATTACCTTTACTTTTTCCTGTCCGCGCACACCCTGCGGAATCCCACGTAGTGATGTGCCGGCGAGGCGTTTCATACCCTCGCGGTTTACTGTTATATTTTTATCTACATCCAATGCGGGCATGGTATTTTCGTATGCTACGATTGCCATACTCGTTACATTGTCGTGATTTGTCATGAGCGGCTCGGGTGCATCCACAGTCAGACCCTCTTTTGGTATATCCAGCCCGGCGGGTACTATTTCCATAAACCGCCGTCCTGCGATTTCCAACCCAAGCGGATGAATCGTCCGCTCTTGCACGACCGGGCCGCGCACGGTGGGCATCATTATCATATTGCAATAATACGCTGCACCCTGCGAAATACTAAGCGCGGGACTGATTTTTGATTTAAACGGCTCTTTGTTAAACCGCTCGGTGATTTTTTCGCCTACATACAGAACGGAAGAACTACCTCCCACGAGGAAAATCTCGTCTATATCCCCTTCGGTAAGCCCGCCCGCTTCCAGACAACGACTCACACATGTCAATGTCTCGTCAATGAGGTCGCTTACGCTTTTGTCACGGAATTTTTCATAAGATTCTTGTGAATCCCCCAGTGCGTTCACCCTCTTATGTGTCAAAAATTGCTCGCGGGTTATCTCCATGTTTATGTTTACGATTTTTGGCTCTTGGATAAGTGGTGCCAGTGTCACCTTTGTTGTTTTTGTTTGGCTTAGGCGTTCTTTTGCTTGGTTGGCGGCTTGTTGTAACCGTACGAGAGCGACCTTTTTTTGACGCTTAGAAACACCATCGTCTGCATCCTCATCAAAGAGGTCGATTTCTTCTCCCGTGAGCTTTTTAAATTCTTCGTACACAATATCCATGATGACCTTGTCTATGTCGTTTCCGCCCAAGTCATTGTCTCCATATGTGCTTATGATAGAAATGGTAGGCTCGCCCGCCTCTTCTGTTTTGATTTCCAGCACACATGCATCAAATGTACCCCCACCAAAGTCATAGACCAGCACCTTTTTGTTGGCTTCCTCATTAACCGCATACGAAATCGCGGATGCCGCAGGTTCCAGCCGCAAATATATACTTTCAGGGTCAAAACCTGCAAATACAGCCGCGTCTTTTGTCATCTTTTTTTGCTTGTCCGTTGAGTTTGCAGGTACGGTAATCACACAGCCGCTAAACTCGCCTGTGATTCCCATTTCTTCCTGCGCGTATTCGTCAGCTTTTTGCTTCAAATATCCCAAAATCTCCCCCGCAATTTGTTCCGGAGAAAAATTATAATCCTTATCATCAACGTTAACCGTAAGTTTTTGGTCGCTTCCCAAATATCGCTTAATCGAAAGTACTGTAGACAGCGGATAAATAATCGCCGCTTCCTTAGCTTGTACCCCAAAAATGCGCGAAAGCTTATTTTCATCCTCCGGGTCAGACTCAAACTGTATGGCAGTCGGAAAAATATTTGACCCATCTATAGGAATAGTCTGCGCCTCTCCTTCAGAAAAATTATAAATACTAACCACAGAGTTAGTCGTCCCAAAGTCAATACCTAAAAATAATCCACGTTCCATGTCAAGCCCTAATGTGCCCATATATGCCTCCCACGTCGCATTTGTGACAAATTCCAAGAAAATGTCCACATATGGTTATAATACCCTTTTATGAAGAAAAAAAAAAGCCTTCGTTGCGTTTTTGGTAAAAATGCTGTATCATGCCTTTGACAAATCCTTGGAAAATGTCAAAATATCAGAGGGTGCTACAAATGATTTTTAGAAAACTAGCATGGTTTTTTTCTTTTTTATGTATGGCGTTCCTTTTTTTTATGTCCTCACGCCCTATCGAGCAGTCCAGAGAGGACTCCGCACGAGTGATGGCACTCTTTGGCATGGCCGACCTCGTAGAATACGGCGACGAAGTCAACGAATATGGACATATCATACTTTCCCAAGCTCATATCATGATTAGAAAATACGCACATGTGGCCATCTACGGTACACTTGCCGTGCTTTACTTTGGCTCGCTGTATGGATATTTTGGGAAAATCATACCCACTGCCATCATTTCACTGCTGCTCGCCACATTATACGGCGCGACCGACGAAATCCATCAAATCTTCAGCAACCGCGGCGCGAGCGTAAGCGATGTTTTCATTAACGCTTTGGGGGCAATAATAGGACTGTCGATTATTTCTGTCATTTTCTTTGCAATAGAAAAAACACCGCGTGCCAAAAAAATATTTAGCTATGTATATGATTTTGACCCGCCCGGAGGTAACTTACTATGGAAGAAATCAGTTTAAAAGAGTTAATACAAACGATATTGCGTGGCAAGTTCATAATCATCGGTATCACTTTTGCTGCCTTAGTATTAGGCGCGGTGGCTTTTTTGCTTATCCCAAGCCGCTATTCTGCCACAGCAAATATACTCGCAAACCCCATCACTGCTAACATTGCAGGCGCGGAGGCCGAGCTAAACTTCCCGCATATGGACATGGACTCCTATATGGAACTTTTTCTTAACACCGACACAATGCGCCAGACTATAGAAGTCCTTGACCTGGTCGATGGTAATGGCGAGCCTCTCTCCACATATGCCCTTGCAAGCATAGTAACCCTAAACAGCACCCCTCGCACCAACATACTCAACGTAAGTGTATCCCACCGCGACCCGGAAATGGCTGCACTCATTGCAAACGAGTTGAGTCTCCAATTCATAAACCATGTAACAGAAATCTACCAAGCCATAGCCGCCACCGCCGCAAACGTAATAGCAGAAAGAATAGCCGAGGCAGAAATCGCATTGGACATCGCCTCAGCAAACCTACGCGAATTTTTAATTTCATCAGACAACATCGACCTATTAAACGCAGAAATAAATATCCTCACATATAACATAACCAACCTAAAAAATGAACTAAGTCTCCTATATATGTCCATAGACACCGACACGCGTTCCATAGAAGCCCTGTTGGAACTCATCGCCGACGCGCCTTCTACAACAAACAACCCTACATTATCCACAACAATCAACAGTCGCGGCACCCACACAGGGACATATAACCTAGAGCTAAACCTATCCGATGACATAAGCCAATTTGCCCTAAACCTCCGCCTAACCGAAACAACCGCCCGCCGAATAGAGCAAACAAACCGCAAAGACGTAATCGAAGAAAATCTGGAACGTTTGGAGTATCACCTTCAAAACCTACGCGCAACCCAAGCCGAAGAGCAATTTCGCTACGACAACATAATCCGCCATCAAAGCATCGCAGAAAGCACATTAATAATGTATGTACAGCAATATAACCAAGCACTGATGATAGAAGCCTCAAACCTGGGCAATCTCAATATCAAAATAATAACAGAAGCCGCAGAGCCCACAGAATCTTACAACCGCAACGCAATATTATTTGGTGGCATATCAGGCGCGTTTGGACTGTTTGTCGGTGTGCTAATCGTGTTGTTTATGCATTACTGGAAACATGAGGCGGGTAATGTCTAAGCTATTGTACCATGGTGGCGACACAACCCTAACACTTGATAAGATAAAGTTGCCGGGACTACGTTGTGATTGCGACTTTGGGCAAGGATTTTATTTAGCAGAGCAAAAGGATACTGCCGAAGAATGGATTAGAAAGAGAAAATCTCCCGTGATTAGTGTGTACGAATATGATGACGACAAGAGCGAGCAAGTACAATTGCAGGGTGTGGATTGGTTAAAGGTTGTACTGGGATTTAGGGAAAGAATGTTTAACATAACATTTAGTAAAAATGTCGTGGTGGGGGCTATAGCAAACGATGATATGACCGTATCAATACCGGCTTTTATGATAGGGGGTATAGGAGGTATCGGTGATACTCGTTTGATAAAGTCGCTGGAGTATTGCAAATCGGGCAACCAGTATGTATTTAAAAACAATTTAAACGGCTTACGCCTTGTTGACTCTTACGAGTTAAAGGGTTCAAACCTAGACTCCGCTATCCTGAGACATAAAGAGAGACGTGTATCTATGCATAAAGACCTGTTGCACCTGCGCAAAAGTGCGTTTGAAGGAGAAAAATTCATAGAAGATTATCGAGAAGACGGCTGAGATAATTATGCATTTTGAGTACGACTATTTTGTGACGGCAAAACTGTCTGAGTGGGCAAGGAGACTCCCCGATGACTGTGATTTTTTAGACTACTGGTTTAATTTTTTTATGTCTGATATAAAGCGCGGTATAGATGATAAGGGGCTGGATAACTCTACTTCTTTTTGGCTTACCAGGTGGCGTTATGATTTTGAAAAGGAGTATTCTCCAATACACGGAGAAGGATACTTTGACTACGAACGAGCATGGTTTGCTATGTATACTCAATACCTCGTGTACGAACTCCAAACACCCAGCAGGTTATTGGCAAACCATTATGAGATAAAGGTATTCAAGTGGTTGCTCGAGAGATACCAGCAGTACCATACTATAGGCGTTAACCTGTTCATTGACTACTTTACAGAAGAGTGGGGCTTCCCTCCTAATGTCACAAAACCCGCACGAATTGTAAATTGCTAGAAAGGTAGAATCTTATGTTGGTTAGCAAATTGCATTCAGCACTCAGTTTGCAAGCTCCAAGCCCTTGGCAAGATGCTAAAAGGGTATAGTCGCATAAGCATGTTTATGCGATCACACATAAAATATTCGTAACAACACAGCATCCACGGTGTTTATTGACTGTTTTACAGAAAATATGATTTTTCGCCAAATATCACAAGAAAGAGGGGTTACATGAGAACAGTCTCCATAAGCATTATAACTGCTGTTTTTAATGGCTCTTCAACTATTTCAAAAACCATCACATCTGTTCTGGAACAAACACTCACACCACTGGAGTATATAATTATAGATGGAGCGTCCTCAGATAATACACTAGAAATTGCTGAATCTTTTCGCCGTCTTTTTGATGAACGTGGGATTCGATATCTCATAGTATCAGAAGCTGACAAGGGCATTTATGACGCTATGAACAAGGGAATTGCATTGGCTGAAGGCGAAATCATTGGGATGATTAACTCTGATGATTGGTATGAGCCAACAGCCATACAAACTGTAAAGGAAACATATGCGAAAAAACCTTTTGATATGTTCTGGGCAGATGTCCGATTGATATCTCCCAAGGGCGTTATCATAAAAAATGTCAAAGAGTATCCAATAACAACAAGATACTGGCATCATTCATCTACATTCATTACAAAGGAAATATATAGTGAGGATAAACATCGGTGTGAGAGTATTTATGACGATTTTGAATTACATTTACGCCTAAGGAGAAAAAATGTACGGACTGCTACTGCTAATAAGGTGGTGTCAAACTTTTGTTTTGGTGGTGTAAGTAATGAGAAAAGCATAAAAAAAACAATAGAACGGATAAAGTTAAAATATTCAATTTATCGTACGCATGGTTACAACAGATTGTATCTTTTTGAATGCATGGGGATGGAGATTGCTAAATATCTTTTTTCTTAAATAAAAAAGGGGAGTGTTTTGGTGAGTAAGAAAGCATTAATTACCGGTGTTACAGGTCAAGACGGCTCATACTTGGCAGAGTTTCTGCTCGATAAAGGTTATGAAGTCTATGGATTGGTGCGCAGAAGCTCAACAAACCGAAAAGAGCGCATACATCATCTTATAGATGTTCCAAGTTTCCATTTATGTTACGGCGACATTACAGACTCACTTAGCATTATAAAAATAGTGGGCAATGTCTGCCCGGATGAGATATATAATTTAGCGGCACAAAGCCATGTTGCCGTCTCGTTTGAGGTGCCTGAGTACACCGCAGACGCAGACGCTATCGGCACACTGCGCTTACTGGAAGCTGTTCGTTTTTTAAAACTCGAAAAAAGCTGTAAAATATATCAAGCGTCAACATCAGAACTTTACGGAAAGGTACAAGAAGTCCCGCAAAGCGAAAAAACACCTTTTCATCCGCACTCCCCATATGCTTGTGCAAAACAATATGCATTTTGGATTACAATAAATTACAGGGAGGCTTACGGTATGTTTGCCGTTAACGGCATTCTTTTTAACCATGAATCCGAACGCCGCGGTGAGACCTTTGTTACGCGAAAAATCACACTTGCGGCGGCTCGTATTGCACAAAATTTGCAAGAAAAGTTATACCTTGGCAATTTAGACTCATTGCGCGATTGGGGATATGCGAAGGATTACGTAGAATGCATGTGGCTTATGTTGCAACATGACAAACCCGAGGATTTTGTACTCGCAACAGGCAAACAGTATTCTGTAAGAGATTTTGTAAACTTAGCATTTAAAGAAGTAGGGATTTTGTTGCGTTGGGAAGGCAAAGGAATAAACGAAAAGGGCATTGACGAATCAAGTGGCAAAATATTAGTCGAGGTCAAGGAAGAATTCTTTCGTCCTACAGATGTTGTAAATCTATTAGGCGACCCCACAAAAGCAAAAACCCTTTTGGGATGGAACCCGCAAAAAACTTCATTCGAAGAGTTAGTGCGACGCATGGTACGTTACGACATTGAGTATGTAAAACATATCCAAGCAGAAAGTGAAATTGGTAAAGCATAATGGTTATAACAAAACAAGATAAGATTTTTATTGCCGGACACAGAGGCATGGTCGGAGCGGCACTTGTTCGGGCTATGCACGAACAAGAATACGAAAACATAATAACACGCACATCCGGTATGTTGGACTTACGACGACAAAGTGATGTAGAGTACTTTTTTGAGCAAGAAAAACCCGACATTGTAGTTCTTGCGGCTGCAAAAGTTGGCGGGATATATGCAAACAACACATACCCTGCCGAGTTTGGTTACGACAATCTTATTATGGCCTTAAATGTAATTCATGCCGCATGGAAAAACAGAGTAAAAAAATTACTATTCCTAGGTTCTTCATGTATATATCCCCGAACAGCTTCTCAGCCAATGAAGGAAAGCTGTCTGCTCACCGGAGAACTTGAACAAACGAATGAAGCCTACGCACTTGCAAAAATCGCAGGCTTAAAGTTATGCTCATACTACAACCGCCAATATGATGCTGATTTTATAAGCTGTATGCCCACTAATCTTTACGGTCCGGGAGACAATTACCATATTAAGAACTCTCATGTCTTACCTGCATTAATACGCCGTTTTCACGAAGCAAAAGAAGCCGGCTCCCCAGAGGTTACAATCTGGGGGACGGGTACGCCGCTGCGAGAGTTTCTTTATGTTGACGACTTAGCAAATGCTTGTATTTTTTTACTGGAAAATTATACAGGCGATGAAACTGTTAATATAGGAACAGGCAAGGAAATAACAATTTCTGAGCTTGCAAAATTAGTTGCCGACATCATTGGATATAGCGGAAAAATAATACAGGATTCTTCTATGCCGGATGGTACTCCGCGCAAACTATTGGATGTATCCAAAATGAAGGCACTTGGATGGAAATACACAACCGAACTGAAAGATGGAATCCGACTGACATATAAAGATTTTCTTGCTTGCGGCGGAAGGGAATGACTGTAGCATGAATATCGTACTGTTATCAGGCGGGTCTGGTGCGCGCCTTTGGCCTATATCAAACGAGGCTCGCTCTAAGCAATTTCTTAGGCTATTAAAGGATGAAAACGACAATCCAATGTCGATGATACAACGTGTTTATAAGCAAATAAGAGAGACAGGATATAGCGATAATATTATTATTTCTACCTGCGCTTCACAAACAGAATCCATCACTATGCAACTTGATGACAAGGTAGATTTGGTTGTTGAGCCTGAACGCCGCAACACTTTCCCTGCGATTGCACTTACCTGCGCTTATCTGCATTACGAAAAGCGTGTAGATAAGAGCCAGGTTGTCGTTATTTTACCAGTAGACCCGTGGGCTGGGATACATTACTTTCATAAATTAAAAGACATAGAGCAAGCACTTTTAAACAGTAAGCATAATATTTGTCTAATGGGAGTACACCCCACATATCCATCTGAAAAGTATGGATATATGATTCCTAACACAAACGATTTGCACCTTCCGATTAAACGCATCCAATGCTTTAAGGAAAAACCAAATCAAGACCAAGCAACTAAACTGATTTTGCAGGGAGCATTATGGAACTGCGGTGTGTTTGCCTTTAGACTTGGCTATATAATAGAAATTTCAAACAACTATATTTCAGCTTCCTGTTACGAAGATGTATTATCACAATATAATAATCTCCCTAAAAACAGTTTCGATTATGAGGTAATTGAGAATGAATCTTCAATTTGCGCGGTGGAATACACAGGAGAGTGGAAAGACCTAGGCACATGGAATACTTTCACGGAGCAAATGAGTGATTTTTGTACAGGCAATGTTGTGATGGATGATACCAATGTTAACACTCATGCAATAAATGAATTAAACCTGCCCTTGATAGTAATGGGTGCAAAAGATATGATAATCGCCGCCACTTATAACGGTATTTTAGTATCAGACAAACATCAAAGCTCATATATGAAGCCTCTGGTTGAGTCTGTTCAAGGCCGTCCTATGTACGAAGAGTGTATGTGGGGAGACTATCGTGTTTTAGACTATGTAGAGCATGTTGACGGCACAAAGTGTCTAACAAAGCGTCTCTATGTCCAAAAAGGTAAAAGCATTAGTTGCCACCTGCACCACCACCATTCTGATGTGTGGACAATTATCTCCGGCTTAGGGGAATTCACGTTGGACGGTCAATGCAAAAAGGTATCTGTCGGTGACGTTTTGCAGATACAGGCAAATGCGAAGCACACTATACGTGCCATTAATGATTTAGAGATCATCGAAGTGCAAATCGGACATCTGCTAACTGAAGATGACGTTGTCTATTTCGACTAGAAACAGGTGAGATACTTATGAAAATCGTGCATATACAACCGTACTATAATGATGGTTTTGGTTATCACGAAAATCTATTGCCTCTTTATCAAGCGATGCAAGGTCATGAGGTCATACTCCTTACATCCACGCTAAAGAGCGGATTTAACAAGGAGAGGGTCGCACCAGCCGGAGAATTTATTGATAATGGATTTTCAGTAAAAAGATTACCCATAGCAGGGGAATTTAAAGACAGATTTGTAATATTTAAAGACCTATACTCTGAGCTTAAACAACAAAAACCAGATTATATATTCCACCATCATGCAATGTCACTTTCCGTAAAAGTTGTATGCAAATATAAAAAAGACCATCCAAAAACCTTTGTTGCACTTGACAATCATGCAGACCTTAATATCACAGGACGATACAAGATATGGAAATGTCTATATTACAATTTGTTTTGGAAGAGATTTTTCAAAAAATTTGATTCTTTTGTTGATTTATACTTTGGTGTTACTCCGTTACGCTGTTTATTTCTCGAGGAGGAAATGGGGATTAAAAGTGACAAAATCCGGCTACTTCCTCTTGGTACAGATACGGCGAAGCTCGAAAGTTTTTCTATATCAAAAAAATCTTTGTTTTCTGAGCTTGGTATTGACCCAAGTAAAAAAATAATTGTGCATGGAGGGAAAATCACCCCTGAAAAAAAATGTGACCGGCTTATACAAGCATTTTCTAAAATTGATAATCCCGATTGGCAATTAGTTCTGTTTGGAAGGATTGAACATGACGTTATTCGAGATTTAATCATGAAGGATTCAAGGATAGTTTATATTGATTGGCTAAACCGTGAAAAAACAATATCTGTATTAAAATATTCAGATATTGGAATCTGGAATACACAACATACAGCTTTGCTGGAGGATGCGGTAGCAGTCGGTTTGCCACTTATCCTTCGTTTTTATGGTAGCACCTGCCATTTAATAAGGAAAAGTGGATTTTTTTTGTACGATGAGTCAACGCGTGAAATACAAGACAAGTTAACATTCTTGCTAGAACATCCAACGATTGTCGAAGAATTTAAAAACAACGCCAAAGAGCTGTCTCACACCTTATCATATAATAATGTCGCAAAAGAAAGCATCGAATATTATTATGATACATCCCCAAAAGCCTTGCATGTTGAATTTATGAATGACAAATATTTTGACCGCTCATACCCATATATCAGAAAAATTTAGGTTGGAAATTGGCACGTTAACTTTTGAGGAGGCGACTATGAGAAAACCGGAAAAGTCTATAGTAAGTAAATTATATAAGCAGGGTATCCTACAAGACACTTCCATTTTATGTGTATGCGCGGGTGATGCCGAACAACGCTTGTTTGGTGAACTCGGCATAAAAAATGTTACGCTATCAAATATAAGCGAATTAAGTATTACTAATCCCACTTATAAGTTTAGCAAACAAAACGCCATGAACCTAACATTTGAAAATGAAAGTTTTGATTATGTATTCGTTTCTAACGGACTACATCATTGCTCCTCACCACACAGGGCATTACTTGAGATGTATAGAGTTGCAAAAAAAGGTATTGTTGTCATTGAGAATAAAGACAGCCTTTTAATGAGGATTGCCATAAAACTCAATTTAACTGTAAATTACGAAGGGATAGAAGAAATTACAAAACAAGGATGGGGCGGGTATAACAATAGCTGCATCCCCAATTATATATATCGTTGGACTGAAAGGGAGTTCAAAAAAACTATATGCTCTTATTATCCGATAGGCCATCATGATTTTAGATTTTTTTATGGCTTGGATATACCCGAAAGAACAAATGGTTTGATTGCTACAATTATAAAGGTAGCGATGTTTATATTTCCTAAATCAAAAAATGTTTTTTGCGCCACCATAACAAAACCGGAAGTCTCCGGAAGTATATTTCCATGGATTAAAAACATTCCAAACTATAAAGATATTATAAATGATTTTCATACGCAGTAGCATAGAAAGGATGAGAATATGACACATAGTTTATTAAAAAGGGTAACCAATAAGATAAGAAATAAAAAAGTAGAACTGAGAATCAAGAAACAAGCAACCAAGAGAGCGGGAGTGCAGTTTGTTGGCAGCAGTTATGGTGGGTTTAATGTTATTCCCTCGTGTTTACAAAAAAATTCAATTGTTTATTCGTTTGGAATAGGTGAAGATATTTCTTTTGATTTAGGAATACTTGATTTGACACCATGCACAGTTTTCGCATTTGACCCTACGCCAAAATCAATTGAATTTTTGAAGAACATTGAGTTGCCGGATAAGTTTATTTTTACACCATGCGCAGTTGCCTCAAAAGATGGAGCTTTGCCATTCAACCTTCCATTGAATCCAAATCATGTATCAGGCTCATTGGTTGATGCTTCTCACTTGGAAGAAAAAGCCCTTCTTGTTCCTGCAAAAACAATTAAATCAATCATGGAGTCTTTTGGTCATAAGCACATTGATTTAATAAAAATGGATATAGAAGGGTCTGAATTTGAAGTCATTGAAAATATGTTGCAAGATGTAGGGAGTTGTTTTTCTCAGTTATGTGTAGAGGTTCATCATTGGTTTTTCCCGGATGGTGAAGAAAGACTAAATAAAATGATTGCTCTGTTAAAAAAAGCCGGATACGAAATTTTTTCTGTAACAAAAGACGCAAGAGAGATGTCATTTATCAGAACAAATGACAAGTGAAAGGAAAAAACCAGTGAATAAGCCCAAGCTCGTTCATATTTTTTATAACTCTGCCGGCAATGGCGGATTATATATAAAGCCCATATACGATGCCCTTTGCAATGACTATGTGCAAAAATGCTACGTAAATTATTATTATCCGAAGGCTTATGAAAACTTCGAAAGAACATTTTTCAAGTTTACTGAAAGAAATGAGAACAATCCGTATATTCGATTGTTTTTTTTAGATATCCTGCGCAAAATTGCCAGATACATTGAATTAAAACTTGAAAATGCAAAAATGATTAGGAGCATGGTTAAATTCGAGCCTGACATAGTAAATTATTCATTAATGAATATGCCTGATTCTATGGAGTTCATAAAACGGATAAAAAAGAGCCTCCCAAAAGCAACGATATTAGTAACGTGTCACGATGTTACTCCTTTTGAAAGCACAAAAGGAATTAATTATCAGTGTATATATAATTTATCGGATTTTTTACTAACCCATACTCAAAATGCTATCGAAATCTTACAAAATGAATATAGTGTAGACAAAAATAAAATTATTTATCATCCATTTCCTTTAATTAATCTTCTCGAAATTAATAATATCAAAAATAAAATAATACCAAACAAAAGCCCCATATTCTTATTTATAGGAGCCATTCGTGAAGAAAAGGGAGTGCAGCATTTAGTAGATGCGTGGGAATTATTGGGCGAAGATTTTAATGCCGAACTTGTAATTGCGGGATTTAGACCTAGCAACGTTTTTATAGATTTTACTAAAATAGAAAAACACAAAAATGTGAATTTAAAAATAGCCTACTTGTCGGACGAAGATTACATTAACCTGGTTTCACAAGCAGACTACGTTGTTTTTCCGTATACAAAAGTTGGCAATAGCGGAGTTTTATCAACTGCTGTTTCTTTAAGCAAAGTACCTATAGTGTCAAGGTTGCCTACCTTTACAGAGTCATTATACTATCAAGAGCATTTATGTTTTGAACCGGGAAATGTAAAAGACCTCGTAAACTGTCTCAGAAGAACACGCGATACTTTTACAGAAAGCTACGGTGAAGAACAACGTAAAATTGCAGAATCATTTGATAAAGATAAAATGATTTTCTTTGAAGAAGTGTGTCGGGCGTATGCTATGGTTAAAGCTCCCTCCTATGATGTCTCGCCCTAAGTGTAAAAGTATCCAAAATCCTTCCCGTTTCATCAGAAAGAAAAAAACGCCTGCCTTCACGCACATCAAAACCCATCCGCACCCTAAATAAATCACAACCGGGGATACTACTTCTTCGGCCTGCTAATTCAAGTTTGCCTCCCGGAGGTACATTAGCAAATGGTAACTGCCATAAAAATAAATTTTTTTCACAGTCACTCAAGTATAATCCCCTTGTGTCAGCAATCCCATCGCTAATATTAACAAGCACCATACCATTTCCTCTTTCTGTTACATAGAGTTCATAAATAACTAACGGTGGTATTGCAGGGACAGTTACCAGCTCCAGCTTTACCACTCCATTTATTGCATCATTGCTTGATACTATAATATAGGGATAATAAATTCTTTCCCCATTTAATATCCAGTGGTCAAACTCTGTAAATTGCGCCAGTGATGGTCTGATAGGTACAGCCAAATGATTGAAATATTTGGAGGATACCCCATACTGAGTTCCGATATTTGCCCTTATTGGCAAATATCCTCCCTTTTCGAAGACAGTCACTGTGTACATTTCCATGTTAAAGCCAAAGTACTGCGAAAGGTCATAAAAGAGATAGGCAGCTCTATTTATAACAAAATCATACATCTTCATACGATTGTTTTCCACAGCATCCATGCTTCTATTCCAACGCCCCGCCCAATAGTCAATTTCTCTCCATACATTATCATTGAACAGCTCACTACTGATTTTTGCAACTGTGTCGTAATTTATTACATTAGCTGCAAGGTCACAAATCAACATGACAAATTCGTTTGCCATATCAGAACGGGTCAGTATGTTTTTTAATAAAGGACTTGCCGGATTTTCATCATTAAACAAGCGCAGAAATGTATCTCTTCCGAAATCGTTTATACCTAAAGTTGCATCCAAATCCCACATGACAAATCTCCAACGCCCATCCAGTTCTGCTGCGCTATTAGGCACTTGTTCTCCCACATACCGCCAACGTCTTAAATTGTTGTGAGGCCAGTCTTGATTACCTAAAAACAATTGAATGGCATAATACAGCAACAAGTCATCAATACATACGATTGCATTAAGTTTTTCAAAAGTATCTTCATTGTCTAAATCTTTGTATGCGAAGCTCAATAGATACGCTAAGTCATATGCTACTTGTTCTGCATCCGTGTAAAACCTATATAAATTTGCACCATAAGTATCAAACCTTCTTGTTTGGGCATTAAAAATGCCTTGCAAATAGTGGTCGTCTATCCTTACATTAATCCACTGAAAGCCATAAAATTCTCCATTTATAAATGTAGTCGATGCCCTAACAGGTGTAACCACTCTAAATCCCGCGTTTCTTGCCAACACAGACCCCATATAATTATTTAACACGCCATGAATCCAATTTGTGCCTGAGTTCCTAAGAATCAATCTGTCAAAACTGGTCAAAGGTATGCCATTAATCGTATACTCATCATTAAAAAAATCAAAATGGAAACTCCCTGATTCCGGTGAATATTCCCTTCTGGCTATGAGCCTTAAATTTTTTTGAGGTAAAGACCTTGATGTCGCCCCATGAACACGTAAACCTGCGGATTGGTTAATGAGACGTTCGCCATTAAGCGTAAACATTTCTATATATACCGGGCGTTCCGACTCCCTCCCCCTCATAAAAAAATTTGCAGGGTGCAACCACTCAATAAGCTCTACATCCGGGTTTTCCAGTATAAAATTTTCCCTTAATCTACCATCAACAAAAATGCCTATATCATGGTCAAAAAGGTATTCATTGTTTATTGAGAGCGAAAACACTAAAGTGCCAAATCGAGTATAGACATCTTCTCCAACAAAAAAACTGTGCGTAACCGGCGATGTTATTAAATCCTGATACACGGCAATAGCCCTCACCACCACAACATATGTGTCTTCTTTAAGGCTAAATCTCAACGGCTCAATATATTTATTGTCGTATATTGTAGGCATTGACCCATCAGTTGTATAAAATATCATTGAATTAGGCTTAGATGATGTAATCTCTACGACAACATCGCAAATAAAAAAATGGCTAGTCTCAGAAAAGCTAACCCTAAAACCTGCATTGTTTTTTGAACCATACAAATAAGAAGTGCCTTCGGGCAAAACCGGTGCCACAGGATAAATATCAAGAACAATTAACGATACAAAAAAAAACTGCAAAAACAAATATTGCAACTACTAACCTACTGACCATTACTCTCCTGCTCCTGTAGTGCTATTATTTTATCAACATGGAATGATAATATAAACGTAATAAAAAAGATATTTACATTAATATCGTGAATAAATGATGTTGCCAACGAGCCAACAAAAAACACAAAGATTGCGGCACCAAAAAATAAAGATATATTGTGGTTTTTGTGTATAGATAAAGTTTTCCGACAGCAAAGAACTATACATAAATATGAAATTAATGTTATTAAACCGCCCCTCATTATAAGCTCAAATATAATGTTATGTGCATGGAAAAGGCCTCCATCCATCAATATCCAAGAGTCATCGCTCAACCCATACCCCAGCCACGGAGCATAGCGTATCCGCTCTAAAGTAATATCCCACAAATAGGTTCTTGTTGTCATAGTAAGAGACCGATTTAAAACCTGCTCAATCAAAAATGCAAAATGTTCTTGAGCTCTAAATATGGTTATTATAAAAAACAAAAAAACATTTACTAGCAAAAACACATTAACATTCAACACTTTTTTAAATACTTTGTTGCGTCCAATCAACACAATGAATATGAATAAAACACCCATGACAACGCCCATAGCTGACCAAACCTGAATTACAGATATAACAACGGCCACGCAAACTGTATACGCCCATGCCGACAAACGATTTTTTTTCACATGTGAATATACACAAGTTATTAAAGCAGTAAAGATTAATATAACACTCATCGGATTTCTATTTCCTAAAAAATAAACTGCCCCATCCCAACCCCTATCTACCCCTCCGGACAAAATTATAATAGAAATGAAATTTATTGTGAACAATAAACCAAGATAGCAATACAGCACCCTTAATAATCCTCGCAGATTAGTTGAAGCAAGTAGATTTATCAATAAGCAAATTCCCATAACCGTTGCGGCAAAAGTAAAATATCTAAAAAAATTACCGTTAAAACTACCATTATTGTATACAGTGGCAACAAAAAGACTGACTAAATACAACACTACAGAAATAATAATTTTATTTATCTTCCCATACATATAATACAATACAAGTATTATTATTATTGAAATTAGCCTCCATGCATTAAATACTTCGATAACAGAAATCCTTAACCCTAAAACACTAACATGTGGAAGTTCACCCAAATAAGAAAGGCCATCCAGTATTGCGGGCCTTAAAAAAGGTATCAATAAAAAGAGTAAAAACCAAGGCTTTTTTAAAAGATTCATATATTTGTGTCCACTTCTACGAGTTTAATCGTTTGCGATTAAAAAATTTGTAAACATAACTTTCAAAATTTATTAATGGCTTTATCGGAATACGACACAAACGCATAAAACGTATTATAATCCTAACCCATTTAAGGTCACTTGTATAATTCCTTGTCGGTCTCATATAGACACTTTGCTTTTCTTGCAACACATCATCAAGTAATGATAACCATTGTTTTATTATCCTAGAAGGTGCAAATTCTCTTTCTGCAAATATTTTGCCGGCATGTCCCATACGCTGGTTTAGCTCCTGTTGTTTCAAAAGTCTTACAATTTTCTTGCGTAAGCCTTTTGCATTTTTTATTAAATATCCGGTTTTTTTATCAACGATGGTATCAAAAAAGCCATTTATTGATGATGCCACCACGGGAATCCCACAAGCACTCATTTCAACGGCACTTATACCAAACGTCTCATTTTTTCCTGATGGATTGACCACTCCAACCATTGTTTTACTATAAATATCTATTTTTTCTGTAGCGGTTGTCGGTGCATTTTTACTAGAAAAATTTACTGACGGCATTAACTCTTCATTCTCCATTAGATATGGAAGAAATAAATCCTCATAATCCTTGTCTGCAAGACCAAAACTGCCTGTTTTTGCATTGTTATTGTACAATTTTATACTACCAATTACGTTAAGCCTTGCATTTGGGACTTCTTTAACAATATCCTTCCATACCTTCGCTAAAACATGAAAACCCCTGTTAAACATCAATGCTCCCGTATATGTTACTACAGGCTCAATCGGCCAATCTCTATTATCAAATTGAGTTCCATCAAACATATTATAAATAAATGTTGATTTTTTTATAATATCGTGGTCTATATATCTATCGTATTGCTCTTTTCCTACAAATACAAGCCGTTTTACTGCTACAGTATTTTGCAATAATTCAATTATGTCAGATAAAATATAGTTATGTGCCCACGCAATACATTTTATGCTTGTTGTACTTATGCCTTCCAACTCTTTTATGCTTAGGGCAGTGAATACAAAAACTTCAATTCCATCTTCTTCTGCTTTCTTTAATATTTCTGTAGATTCTTTTACAATAACGCTTCTAATCCCTTTTGGTAATAACTGCTCGTTGTAATGATAAAACGCTATGTTGAACTTTTCACTGTACTCCAGCAATGCATTAGCAACCATCGCATAGCTATACTGTGTTCCTCCTACGCCATTACTTCCTTTATTCGGTGTTCTCAAATCAATGTTATTAAATCCTCTATCTTGAAAATAAAATCCTATTTCCGTAGTTCCTTCTTTCATTAAATCACACACCTTTTTTGTTAATATCAATCTGTTTGATATACGTCTCGAGTATATAGTTTTTCTATTACATCATCTAATTCGTGATGATACCTGTTAGCAATTATAAGGTCGCATGATTTTTTAAATTCATTTAAGTCTTTATATATAGGAATATTTTCGTAATCAGGCTCATCCGATGATGGTTCATAAATTATCATTGAAACACCTACATCTCGCAGTCTACGTATTATACCTTTAACAGAGCTTTGGCGAAAATTATCCGAGTCCGTTTTCATTGTTAGCCGATATACACCTACTACACCGGGAGATTTGCTTAAAATACGCTCAGCAATAAAATTTTTTCTAGTGTTATTAGCGTCTACTATCGCAGAAATTACATCATTGGGAATGCCGTCATAGTTAGCACGCATTTGCTTCGTATCCTTAGGCAGACAGTACCCTCCATATCCAAAGCTTGGGTTTGCATAACCAACGCCGATACGAGGATCTAAACATACACCATCTATAATAGAGCGTGCATCTAATCCTGTGCTTTCTGCGTAGCTATCCAGCTCGTTAAAAAAGCTTATTCTCATGGCCAAATAGGTATTAGAAAATAGTTTTATAGCTTCCGCTTCTGTACGTCCTGTGATGATTATTGGGATTTCATTTTTTATTGCACTTTTCCTAATGATGCTTACAAATTCATCTGCTTTTTTATGAAAATAATTATTTTCTTTTGGCGCACCTACCACTATCCTTGACGGATATAAATTGTCATACAATGCTCTTCCTTCTCGCAAAAATTCAGGAGAAAAAAGCAATACACTACCTGGATATTTCATGCTCAGCTTAGCTGTAAAGCCTACTGGAACTGTGCTTTTTATTATGATAGTAGAATCTGGATTAGACATAACGGCGGCATCAACACATAACTCAACAGATGAAGTGTCAAAAAAATTTGTTTTGGGGTTATAATCTGTCGGGGTAGAGATGATAATAAAGTCTGCATTTTCACATGCCTCATTCATGTTGGTTGTTGCCTCTAAATTTAGGTTTTTTGTTGCCAAATAATCAGATATTTCATTATCTAATATTGGCGAAAGCTTATTATTAATCATTTCAACCCTTGAGCTAGATATATCTACAGCGTAAACTTCATTTTCCTTTGCCAATAATACAGCATTGGATAATCCAACATACCCTAACCCCACAACGGCTATTTTTCTTGACATTAAAACACTTCCTTATATCTTTTTAGTAAAGTTAATAGATGATAATCGGCTTTTTATCCCTGATAAAATAAAAAAAACTTCTTCTGTTTTCATTACGGCCATTAGAATAAAATATATAGCCACGCCTACGACCATTAGAACAATAAGTATAGCGGCATCAGCTACGAATCCTTGGCGTGCGAACATATTGCGTAAGCCTTTATTAACAAACCAAATAGCTACACTCATTACGGTAGCCGAAGTAACTGCTTTTAGTAATACAATAATTATTTTTTTTCCACCAATACCATTAAGTTTTTTTCGTAAACTGTACATAAAGGGAGTTGTAGCCACTATAAACGCTATGCTCGTAGACAGAGCGAGTCCATTATGCCCCATAATCCTCACAAGTAAAAATTTAAACACTACGCTTATTATAAGAAATAAGATAGCATTTATCATGGGGGTCTTTGTGTCATTCATGGCATAAAAGGCACGGTCAACTACTGTCCTGTATCCTATGAAGATTAATCCTACTGAATAAAACATCAATGCTGACGCAGTCATATTAGTCGAGGTTTGGTCAAATGCTCCTCTTTCAAATAGCAACCTAACAATATGCTCGTTCAACACTACTGTTGCGAAAGTCACGGGAACCAATATGATTGTAATTGAGTTAATACATTTATTTATCAAGCTTTTTATAGCGACAATGTCACCAACAACAAAATATTTTGATACCATTGTGTACATAACCATTATTATAGCACCTACAAAGGTGGTCGTTACAAGCTCATTCATCCTTTGAGCATAATTGAGTGCCGCAATGCTCCCTTCGCCAAGTCCTGATGCCAACATTCGGTCAAATATTATGTTAAACCTAATCAAAAATGTACTTACCAATAGAGGGAGCGCAAGTTTTAATGATTTTCTTAAATACCTGTCTTTAAAATCAATCTTAAATCTATATCTATACCCGATACATAGTGAGTTGATAAATAACATCAATGATGATGCTGCCATACCAATTAAACTTGCATATGCAAGTCCAAGCACACCTATATATAGACGTGAATATAGTAAAAACGCAATAATAACAACAACAGAATAAGGAATGGTAATAACTGATGTAATCAAAAAACGCTTGTTTGCATTTAAAAAATTTAATAGTATACTCATTGCTCCTAGAAATATTGCGATAAAAAACATTACTCTTGCAAGCTCAATAGCGATAAATATTGTTTCTTCATTATAAAAAAAACCTGGCGCAACTATTGAAATAATTTGTCTCGAAAAAACAACACTTGACACCGAAACCACTAAACCAAGCAATAAAACAATATTTAAAATGTTATTGGTAAAATAGTTCCCCTTTTGCTCGCCGTCCTTTTCTAAGATACTGCTGTAGATTGGTATGAATGTCGTGCCAATAGAAGACACAATGCCTGCGAATATTATATCAGGAACTGAATATACAACCTTATACGCATCTGCTATATTTGTAGTGCCTAATGCGCCAGCCATTATAACCTCACGCAAAAACCCAAAAATTTTAGCAGCCACACTCGCTATCATTATATAAACAACTATTTTTGACGTTGAGGCACTCGACCCACTAATCATTTGTCTTGTCCTTTTGTGGCAACTATATTAAACACATGCTCTCTCAATATTATCCTAACAATCCTACTTGATATGTCATGGCTTTGACTGATACGAAAACCACTTTTACATAACAAGTATTTCCATTTCTTAATAGGTTGAAAACATACACCTACACCAGCCGACTTCGAGCCAAATTTTTTAAAAATCATAGCCAAAAACGGAGTTTTAATAATACTCGCCCTATATATTAAAAAGCTTGATAAATTCTCGATTTTTGGAATGTTATAACTTATTTCAGAAACGCAAACTGTGCCACCATCGTTTAATATTGATTTAATTGAGTCCATCACAAATGATATACCGTTGATTGTTTTTCTATAAGAATCCTGTATTAAGTGATGAAAAACGTAGTTTGCAAAAACTAAATCAAAAGAATTTTTATCAAATAACGCATTTAGCTCAAACGCTGAACCTTTAATAAAGCTAATTTCCGAAAATTTGCTCCATGATTCATGCTCTATAGTATCTATAGAAAATATTTCATACTCCACTTCAACTAAGTGTTGCGAAAGTGCCGCCGAAAAATGTCCACCACCACCACCAATGTCTAATATTTTAATCGGTCGTTTTTCTTCATTGCTTATTTTTGCATATGCGTCCAACACGTCTTTATAACGTCCAACTCTTTCTTTAGCTGTATTAATCTCATACTCTAAGAACACCTCCTTTTGTGAATTATTTATATCCACCTTAGAATATTCATGCATTTATATCCATCCTCGCTATTCTTTTGGTTTTAATATAAAATACATATGATATGGGACATCTTTACAACGATAATGTTTTTGTATGGTATACGTGTTTTTAAGCACTTGAACAACCATAGATTTTTTAACACCATTACCATCATTTATCTCCCAGTGATGCGAATCTTCAACCGTTTTCTTTCCAAATTTATAAAACGGAACAGCAATAGGGATAGTAAATCTTATTTTAGGTAATGAAACTTTTAAACACCCTGAAAACCCAAATATCGGCAAACTTAACACTACACCATGTTTGCATAGTTTACTTATCTTTTGCAACACAGGTTCGAACTCGACAAAAGGCAAATGTTCAAGAACCTCGCAACACAAAATCACATCGTAAGGTTTTGTTACTATTTCATCTATCTTCCTAATGTCTCCACAATAAGTAGGCTTCATATCTTTAACTATGTCAAAGGTATCCACAGTAATGCCACCTTCGATAATACCACGCAATATACTAGGAACTATATTATCTCCTTGCCCAATCACAAGAACACTTTCTGGAGAGAAGTTTAGTGTTTCTAATATTTGATAAGTGTAGGAAGCAAATGCCCCTCCCCCCCAATGCTTTATTGATTTAATAATACCTAAATTGTAAATGTTAACACTTTCAGGTTGCAAAACCCCCATATCACAGCACATCCTATTTGTTTTTTCTTTTCCCGAACATTAAAACATGACAATAATAAAATATAAAACTTGTGTTATTTATTTCATTACATAAAACCACCCCGGTGATATTCTAAAATCGCCATTTGAAGTATGGAGCATTGTTTCTACAGTATCAGCCGTGGGAGGAACCCAAAATCCGAAATAAAATTCGTAATTTCCATTCGCTAAATTTACCCTAAAGCTGTGTGTGTATATAGTACCTACCTGCCACTCACTTGTTTTTATTCTCTCGTGATGTATATTGATAAAATCCCGAGATTGACTAAGCTCATACAATATACTATTAATACTGTCTACATGCAAATGCGCCCATATATAAAAATCTTGGCTTAATCCTGAAATGCATTCAAAGGTCAAGCTAAACTCTGTATATCCATCATATCCTGTTTCAACTGTCATACCCTTATACATTATCTTTCCACCTATATTAACCTGATGTTGTTCTTCCAACTGCCCTTGGTCAATCCAGTCCAACTCGGAATTAGCATCGGCAGTGTTGCTTATTAGGCGACCGTGGCGTTGATTAATATGGTACAACCACTTTGGAAGTAATGGGTACTCACCGGCCAAAACCTGAGTATCCCCCCTAGGGTTAATAACTCTTACATCTGTTATCATTGATAAAGCCCCGCCTACAACATCTATATAAAACCTCTCGGGCATATCCGCATAAAAAAACAAACTAGCGTATCCTGTAATGGATGCATATTCTACATGGTTTACGATTTTTCCTGTAGAAGCTCTTCTGATAGCAACTTCCATAAATTCGCATTCATCAACCAGAACATGATTGATTACATGATAACGCAAAGTATGCCAGCCATAAATTTCTGTATCAAATGATATCGTGACTTGAGTCTTGGATATATCTGTACGTCCATACTGGAACCTTATTGCCGTATAGTCGTATAGAATCAAACATGCGCCAATTGACAAAACAGCAAATACCATCTTTGCTGTTTTGCTAAATGCGCCATTCATACTCTTTTCTCTGTTTGAAATAAGCACACCTTGTCTGTCCAGTAGACATAATACAAATCCCAATACTAACCATACTAATCTTGTATTCTCTAATGAAAGCGACAAGGATTGTACTATAATGGCAATCCACATTGCAAATAAAATACATTTAAGTTCCCAATCAAAGTTTTTACTTTTTAAAATTTTAACCCCCATTAAAGCAAACAAGGATAAAAAAACAGTAACACCAAGTAATCCTAGCTCTGCAAAAGAACCTGCAATGGTATTATGAGGCACGAGACCTTCATAAACAGTATAATTGGCATACCAGCCTGTGCCATCTTCAATAATATCAAGGATGTACTGTTGTGAGTTTAAGGAAAAATTGCCCCTTCCTACCCCTAACAATAAATTGTCTATCCCCATACGAATAGATGCAATAGTTTGATTTATTCTAACCTGCAACATGCCACCACCATCAGCAACATCTAATATGCGACCTGTAAAACGTTTTAATATACTGTTTAACAAAAAACGAGTATCGATGAATAAAAATAATAATGGCACAAGTAACACTGAAGGAAAAATCCATAAAATTTTATAATATCTTTTTATGTTAAAAACAAACAGTACTGCTATGCCACTAAAAAAGCCAATTAAGCCTCCTCTGGACATAGTCAAAATAATACATACAAATGTTAATATGACAGTTATATAGGCCCAAATGTTTTGAATAGTGCTTAATTGAAAATATCTAACTATAATTAAAATGACAAAAAAACTTACACTTAAATATAACGCCGAAGCATTATGGTCTGTTGAAGTTCCTAAAAATTGTTGATGTTGGGCATTTGCTAGATTAAAAATCCAAAATCTAACTCCCGCCATTTTACTAATATGAGCATAAAGCCCATAAACAATAAAGATATTCAATCCGACTGTCCAAGCTATAAGTACGTTGCGTACAGTGTTGCGATTTTCGTCTGCCGCGTTGTAAGCAACAAAAAAGAAAGCTGCACAAATGATAATCTTTATTGCCTCGGAAATGATTCCTATCCAACCGGATGAGTTAACCGGCGAATATATGTTGTAAACTCCCGACAAGAGAAATACAAAAAAATAAGCACCCCAAAACCACCAGTGTGGAAAATGCTTAGAGATTTTAAAATTTTTAATATCAATCAACCATATTAAGCCCAGCGGAATAATAAAAATATCGGCAAAGGATAAGTTCATAACTGTGCCGCCTATGTTTATATGACTCATGATAGGAAATGTAGCTATTATTGCATAAGTTAGCCACATTTTTGTTGTTGTAATACTCGTTGCCATTTGAATGTCACCCTTGTTCCTAGTTGAGTCATGTTGATTCCATATAACAAACTAAGAATAGCAGTATTTATCAGTAGAAACAAGCACGAAATCATGTTCGACAGTGTCGGATTGCAAGGTTGAGTGCTTTATCTCTTTCGGCGATGTTTTTGTCGCTCCAGTATGCTACAAATAGCAGTTCTATTGCAAATCTACATTACAAATCTCCCCCACTAAATATCCTCTGCCGCCAACAAGCACCTTGCTTATGTCGTCGCCGTTTGTAGTTAAGCGTACTATAATTTCGCTGGGGCTGCCCGTGGTATATCCTTGTTCAAAGATGTACTCACTTTTACGAATATTGTTCTGCCAGAGATAGCCTGCCAAAACGCAATTGCTCGTTCCTGTCGCGCTCTCTTCGGGAATGTCATAAAGCGGTGCAAAATTACGACATGCTATACGCTCTTGATTTAAACAGAAGGCGTGGATGCCAATAACATTAAATTTTTGGCTTACGGAAGAAATTTCGTTGAAATTTGGAGTCATAGCTTCCAAAATTTCAAAACTTTTTACAGGTAGCATGATGTCATGTAAGCCTGTTGAGCCGATTACAATGGGGAGATTTTTACATACAACATCAATATCAAAGCATTTTGCAATATCTGTTTTTGACAGAGTTTTAAAAAACTCGGGCTTGTTTTGTTCCATAAAAACCATATCGTCTTGTAACGCTACGTCTAAATCGCCGCTTTTTGTTTCGATGGTGTATTTGTTTTTGTCGAGTGCTAACTTGTTACGCATTAAGGAAGACAAGCTACATATTTACGGTTTTGCCATGGTAAAAGGAATAGAGTAATGTCTCCCCTACTTCCATACCTGTTGACGCGGAAAGGGCTTGTTTGTAAATATCAAGCTGGACGCGGTGGTTTTTTGCCCAGTTTTCTAAAGAGCCTGAGATATAATCGCTTTTGTAGTCTACCAAGATGATTTTTCCGCTTTCTTCGAAATGACAGTCGATTATTCCGTGGACTAAGATTGTGTCGTCGGTGGTAGCCTCCGTATACAACTGAACGGCAGGCAGAGCTATGACAAATGGTGTCTCGCGGTGGAGTTTGCCTTCTGTGGCGGCTTTGCGGAGCCTGTCACCCAGCGGAGAATTTGCCAGATGCACGACTTTTTCGGTGGGTATGGCGGCGGATTCTTCTTGGGCTAAAAGGTTTTTGTCGATGAGGGATTGGATAAGGTCGGCTACAGCGGTCGGTGTGGTGTGGACATGGAAGTCGATATGCTCGGTGATTACATGGAGTGCGGAGCCGAGACTTGCAGGGGTGATTCCGCTTTCTTCTTTCATAAAGGTGGGAGGGTCAAAGGAAGGCGTGGGGGTGGCCTCATGCAGTCGTTTTATTTCGGAGATGGTTAGCTTGGAAGGCAGTGAGGATGAGGCCTCGAGCGGTTCTGACCAAAACATCTTCGGCTTTTCTGTCGGGGGCAAATCAGCAGCTGCTGTGCCTTTTTCCGGCTTGTACTCGCGGATTTTAAAAATCCTTTCGGCCTCTTCCGGATTGCCGATTATGCATGGCATAATCCAGTCCAGATAACTCGCGGCATTTATATTGTCCGTCCATTTTTCTTTTTCTGCTTGCAAATTTTTTGCACGTCCCGACAAAATCAGCACTTCTTGGGCGCGGGTCATTGCGACATAGAGACATCGGAGTTCTTCGGAGAGATTTTCGCGACGAGTAAGGCGAGCCAAGCTATAGCGGGAGAGCGTGTTTGCCCGCGTGCGCAGGGCCGTGTCTACATAATACGCACCCACCCCATGTGCAGAATGCAAAATAACGGGACGGCGTTCGTCATCGGTATTAAATTTTTTGGCAAGAAAAGCGCATATGACAACGGGAAACTCCAGCCCTTTTGATTTGTGGATTGTCATCAGTCGTACCTTGTTTGTGACCGTCGGCTCTACTGCACTTGCCACATTGCCGACCGCACTTAGCCTCTCGATATATCTAATAAAATGGAAAAGCCCCTTTAGGCTTGTTTGCTCAAACTCCATCGCCTTTTCTAAGAGAATGCGCAGATTGGCCTGCCTAAGCTCGCCGCCGACCATGTTTAACACATGAGAAGGGTAATATGTAGTGTCGTAAACAAGCCCAATCAGGCGGTTAATCGGAAGATAGACAGCAGCATCCCGCCACTTAGCCAAATCGTCCAAAAAGTTTTGAGCCTTTTGGGAGCTTATTAATTTTTCATAAAAATCGACACCCTCATGTTGGCTTATTTCGTAGAGGTCATCTGCATTAAGCGCGTAGACAGGGCTTGTCAGCACAGTAATTAGCTCAATATCTTGACGCGGATTGTCGATTACACGCAGGAATGCGATGGCAGTTTTTATTTCCTGCTGCTCAAAAAAACCTTCATTAATATCAGCGATTGCAGGGATTCCGTGTGACTTTAGCTCTTCGACCACCTCACCTGCAATCATGGAAAAACTACGTGCGATGATTGCAATATCCCCAAAATCGTATCCATAGTCGGTGACAATCTCTTTTATGCATTTTGCCAAAACACGAGTCTCTGCGATTATGTTAGAAACAGACTCTTCGTCACCTTCATCATTTTCTTCGTTTTGGTCGAGCAGTTCAAGCCACATTTTTTGCGGGCATCCTTTTTGTTCGTCTCGCCCTGCGCGCAATGCGGCGGCATCATCGTATTCTACATCCCCAAGTTGTCGAGTCATGAGCTTGGAGAATAAAAAATTAACCGCATCCAAGATTTTTGGGCGACTACGGAAGTTATGCGAGAGGTCAATCCTGACACAATCCCCTTCATATTTTTGCAAAAACAATTCGGGATTGGCACGACGAAAGCGATATATACTCTGCTTTACATCGCCTACCAAAAAGCGACGTTCTGCCACAGCGGTCAATATTAAATCCTGGATTTCGTTCGAATCCTGATATTCATCAATCAACACCTCATGATATTTTTGAACATCCGCGGGTGTCATATCACTCGGTCCGTCGGGATACAAAATGCGTATGGCATAATGCTCAAGGTCAGAAAAATCCATGATATTGCGTGCTTTTTTTTCTGCCGAATATGCGTCAGAAAATTTTACAGTGAGGTCAAGCAGCGCGTGGACACGCGGGGCAAGGGCTTGCAGGTCACTTAGCATTTTTTGCGGCGTTGCAAAAAACACGCCTTTTTCCAGTCCTTTTATACGCTCCTTTACGGCCTTGTTGCGCAGACGTTGTACACGTTCTTTTAGGGATGGGTCAACCTCATCTTTTGCGGTGATTGTCGGAAGCCGCCCCCAAGTAATGCCGCGGAATGCCTCATACATCCCTTCAAAATCCCCTGCTCCGAAATCACACAGCATCTCTGCTTCTTGGCGTAGCTTGTCAACATATTTTAGAGGACCGCCGGGTAGATTGCACAACTTTATTGCTTTTTCAATCGCTTCAATAGCGGCCTCCATCCCATACTTTATTTCTTCCCGAGCAATTTTTGCCCATGGGGTTTCGTCCAAGCTTTTCAGTTGACTAAAAGAGGCCGCATATCGCTTTGCCGCCTCTTTTGGAAAAGGGTCGCTCTCCATAAAATTAAACAGACCAAGCACAAGCGTCTCCAGCCGTCCGTCCGTTGTCTTTCCGCCATACACATCAACAAGGTCGATAAAGTCGGCATTTTCTCGTTGATACTCTGCCTCAAAAAGCTCGTCCATCACCTGCGTCCTTATGAGACTAAGCTCCGCATCATCAGCAATTTTGAAGGCGGGGTCAATGTCAACTGCATGAAAATTTTCACGTATGAGCTTTCGGCAAAATGCATGTATTGTAGAAATATCCGCCAAAGGAAGCAATAACGCATGATGAGAAAGCTCTTCTTTGTCATTGAGTTTTTTTTCGATACGCTCGCGCATCTCCGCCGATGCCGCCTCCGTAAAAGTCACGACAAGCAATCTGTCCAGCTCGACACCTTCTGATATATGACGCACTATCCGCTCTGTCAGTACAGCAGTCTTGCCCGACCCCGCGGCGGCAGATACTAGGATTTCTTGAGCATTGCAATTTATGGCTTCGTTTTGTGCAGGGGTAAAGTTTGTCATTGGTGTCATCCCCCTACCATTTGCTCCACGACATACATCACACGGATAAGTGTACTTTCGTCCATGTGCCGAGCAATAAAATACATACCGAGCGGCACGCCGTCGTCCTTCTTACCGATGGGAACCGTCCCTGATGGAAAGCCCGTAAGCGGGGCTATGGTCAAATACTCGTCTGCGCCGATTAGCACATCAAGGTTATTCTCCGAGAATATTTTATTTAGGTCTGCGATTGCTGTCTCGCGACGGCGCAGGGCTTTTACATATGCGGCAGTTGTGAGTTTTTTGTCGCTGTTTTGGCATTCCAACAATATGTCTTGTCCATGTTTTAGACATTTTTCCGCATTTGCCTCATTAAATTTTATTATATCATCTAATGTGCTTATTCCGTTTTTTTGCGTACCATACATGTAGGTGTTTAGGTAGTGATTTATGCAACTTTTAAATTCGTGTTTTGCAATCGGGTCTCCGATGTATTCCCATGGGTCGTCCGGGGTTACGCCATTGTACTCGGCTATGATGAAAGCACCTGCGGTTTCTAACTTTTCAATGGTTTTTTTTATGACGGGGTCAGATTTTCCTTCGTTGTATATGCCTATACGCAGTCCACGGATGCTTGCGTTATCCAAACCCGCTATATAGTCTTTTTGGGTTTGTGTCCATACGGATGTGTACAACACACTGCCCATGTATATAGCGTCATTTTGACCTTTCATTCCACTCAATAATATCGCCGCATCTCTCACCGTGCGAGCCATGGGGCCGGGGGTGTCCAGTGTAGAAGAAATCGGTACGATTCCATGTGTTGGGAAAAAACCCGCAGATGGTTTTATACCGACAATGCCGGCGGCGGCAGAGGGGTCGATAATCGAGCCGCAGGTCTCTGTACCCACAGCAGCGACACAAAACCCTGCCGCCACTGCCACCGCTGAGCCTGTACTTGAGCCGCTCGGGTCATGATTATGTAGATTTTTTACCTGCCCACCACGAGAGCTGTAACCGTTTGGCATGTCGCTTGCCATCCAGTTTGACATCTCTGTCATATTTGTTTTGCCCAAGATAATCGCACCTGCGTTGCGCAGATTTTGCACTATTGCCGCGTCATATGAAGCATAGTGGTTATTTAATGCAAGGCTACCCGCTGTAGTCTGCATTTTATCATGCGTGTTTATATTATCCTTTAACAATATTGGGACACCATGCAATGCTCCGCGAGACATGCCCTTTTCATTGTCCAACATTGTAGCAATGGTGAGTGCGTCGGGATTTATTTCTGCGACGGAGTTTAACAGACCGTCATGTTCTGCAATTTTTTCCATGTACTGCAAGGTAAGCTCACGGTATGTGTGTTGCCGACTATTCATACGAAATCATCTCCCCAAGGATATGCCTTTCTGCGATTTGCAAGCCACGGAGCTTTATATTATTCCCATCCAGTACGCGACTCACCGTATCGAAGGCAAGCATGGGTGTGTTATTTTCTTCGCTCAAATGCGCAAGAAAAACATGTGTTTTGTTAGGCACAACGACTTCTGCCAGCAACATACCCGCTTGGGCATTTGATAGATGACCATGATTGCTCAACACTCTGTTTTTAAGAGAACGATGATAACGGCCACGCTCCAGCATTTCCGGGTCATGATTGCTTTCCAGCAAAATTACACGAGCGTTTTTTAGCCTCTTTTTTACAATGTCTGTGGCATGTCCAAAATCTGTTGCTATTACCATTTTTTCATCCCTGTCAGAAAGCGAACGAAATGAATAGCCAACAGGTTGCAAAGCGTCGTGAGGGATGTCAAATGCCGTGACCTTTGCATCGCCGATGGTGATTGGCTTTTCGGGTTCGATGGTTTTTACCTGCGACTCCTCCAATGCACCGAGACTGCGATGACGCAAAAAATAACGCCACGTAAGCGGCGTGGCGTAGATGTCGGCCTTATAACGACGCGCAACCACACCCGCGCCTGTGATATGGTCGCGGTGTTCGTGAGTGATAAAAATGCCGTCGAGGCTACGTATATTCATTTGCTGTAATGCATGGTCTATTTTCTTGCCGCTCACACCTGCGTCGATTAAAAAATTTTTGCCACCAAGTCCAAGGTAGTAAGCGTTACCGCTGGAGCCGCTTGCGATTGTAAAAAATTTCATGACTATGCCTTCTTTATTCTTTTTATGTCTGCGCCGATTGCGCGGAATTTTTCTTCAAAACGGCCATATCCTCTGTCCAAATGCCCTACTTCGCTTATGACGGTCTCACCTTTGGCACAAAGTCCCGCAAGCACAAGTGCCGCTCCTGCACGCAAGTCTGTAGCCATCACCTCGGCACCTGTGTATGTACACGAGCCTTTTGTGACAGCGACACGCCCTTCTATTTTGAGTTGCGCACCGAGTCGGCGTATTTCGTTCACATATCTATAGCGCGCATCAAATACGTTTTCTGTAACAATGCTTGTCCCCTGTGCTGTGCAAAGTAACGTCGTCATCTGCGGTTGCAAATCCGTGGGAAAACCCGGATAAAACGCTGTTTTGATTTCGCAAGCGCGTAGTCCTTCGTTGTTACCGCAAACACGAATCCAGTCATCACCCTCCGTGATGGCACATCCCATTTCCTTTAGCTTAGAAGTCACGGAGTCCATATGTTTTGGGATAATATTTTCTACGGTGACATCGCCGTTTGTGATTGCCGCTGCAATCATATAGGTACCCGCCTCTATAGGGTCGGGCAATACAGTATAATCACCACCGCTTAGGCTTTCTACACCTTTTACGCGGATGTTTGCCGTACCTGCGCCATAGATTTTTGCACCGATTTTATTTAAAAAACTCGCCGCATCTACCACATGAGGCTCTTTTGCCGCATTCTCTATGAGTGTAGTGCCTTCGGCAAACACTGCCGCCATCATTATATTAATCGTCGCACCTACACTGGGACAGTCGAGATATATGTTAGCTCCCTTTAGCCCATCTTCTGCGGTAAGCTTTACAACACCATGCTCTTGCGAACAGGTAGCACCGAGAGCGGTGAATCCTTTTAAATGGTAATCAATCGGGCGCGCCCCGAGGTCACAGCCACCCGGCCGAGACACCTCCGCATAGCCATACTTGCCCAGCATCGCACCCATAAAATAATAAGACGCACGCATATTGCGGGCATATTTTTCTTCCAAAACCTGCCCGGTCATATTGCGTGCGTCCACACGTAATGTATGTTCATCCTCAAACTCGCAACGCACACCCATAGAGCGCATCGCATTTATCATATTTGACACGTCCTCTATTTGCGGCAGGTTGTCAATAACACAAACATCGCCTGCGGCTATAGAAGCCGGAAGAATTGCTACCGCGGCGTTTTTTGCACCGCTTATATTTACATTTCCATGTAAGGGTTTTTGTCCATTAATAACGATGTACTCCATTGCGCACACACGTCCCCCGAAGTCACATTTTTTTAAATTCGGACAAGTATAGCACAAATAATTTGTAATGAGAATGAAACATTTGTTCGAGGAGTGTATTTTCTCTGTTTATTGTCAAGACTTATAGCCAAGGAGTGATGCAATGGAAAACAAAAAGTTTTTTGCGTCTTTAATCGGTGCATGTGTATTTTCATCTGTGCTTGGGCTGCTGCTTGGGTATTTTATCTTCGGGCCGATAGGTGTATCTGCGCGGACGGGTGAGTCTGAATGGGTCGAAGAAATCCCTACAGAGTACACCCTCCATACAAATACAGAGCCACCCCCCGAAACGCCCGAAGATGACTATAAATTTGTGGTGACAAGCAAGGATGGCGTAATCGTCGTATACCAAGGCGAAACCCTAAAGGAGACGACCCAGACCTATATCAACGCCCTGCCCACCGAAGAACAAGAGAGGCTGGCACAGGGCATACCCATCAGAACAGAAGAAGCACTTGTAAGAATATTAGAAGATTATGGGAGTTAGGTTTTTTTAACCGCTCCTTTTTTTTCGTATTATTGTAATTACATATTGACAGACAAAAATCCGTATGTTAAATTGCACACAAGAAAGCAAAAATTCGTTGCAAATATAGTAATATTGTGCAAGGAGGTTGTGTAAGTGTCTCGTTATATTCTTGCGCACGACCTCGGCACAAGCGGCAACAAAGCTACGGTTTATGACTTTGAAGGGCAGTTGGTGGCATTTAGCGTAGATAGCTATCCCACATTTTACCCTTCGCAACGTTTTGTAGAGCAAAATCCCGATGACTGGTGGTCATCTGTTTGTAAAACGAGCAAAAAAATCTTGGCAAATAACAATATAAGACCTTCGGACATCGCATGTGTGACATTAAGCGGACAGATGATGGGCTGTGTCCTTACTGACAAATACGGTGAAAGCCTACGCAACGCGATTATCTGGGCAGATTCTCGCGCAGGCGTTCAAGAGGATTTCCTCCGTAAGCAAATGGATTCTTGGGAATTTTATAAAATCACAGGGCATCGCCCCGCTTCGTTTTACTCCCTTGCAAAGCTGTTGTGGGTCAAAGAAAACGAGCCGACCATCTACAAAAACACTTACAAAATGCTAAACGCCAAAGACTATATCATACATAAACTCACAGGCGTTTTTGCCACAGACTACAGCGACGCAAGCGGCACAAATCTCTTGGAACTCGAAAGTAAAAACTGGTCATCTTCTATTATAAAGGCGGCAGGTATCGAAGCCGGTTTATTACCAAAACTTCTGCCTTCTACTGATACAGCAGGGAAAATCACAAAAGCCGCGGCCACAGTCACAGGTCTCTCAGAAGGAACACCCGTAGTGATGGGCGGAGGTGACGGCTCATGTGCGGCAGTAGGTGCGGGAGCGGTAACAAAAGGCTCCGTCTATGTGGTAATCGGCTCATCGTCGTGGATTGCTCATACCACAAGCACACCCATATACGACCCTCACCAAAAAACCTTCACATGGGTGGCACTGGACAAGGATTTATATACCCCATGCGGCACGATGCAAGCGGCGGGATATTCTGTAAATTGGTTTAACGAGAACATAGGAGAAACACAAATCAGCAACAGCCCCGGCGCAGACGGCCTATTCTTTTTGCCATATCTGCTGGGAGAACGCTCGCCCCGCTGGGACGCAAACGCCCGTGCCTCATTCATAGGACTCACAATGACGCATAAAAAACCCGACATGGCACGCGCCGTACTCGAAGGGGTTGGCTACAACCTAAAAATCATCTTGGACTTAATCTGCAAAACAGGGACGGAAAACATCACAGCAATAGGCGGCGGCGCGAAAAACACGCAGTGGTTACAAATCCTCGCCGACATCTTCGAAACACCCATACAAATCCCCGCCTATCTCGAAGAAGCAACATCCCTCGGTGCGGCAATCTGCGCAGGCGTGGGCATAGGTGCTATAGAAAGTTTTGCGGCGGCGGCAGGTTTTAACAAAACATCAAAAACCCTCTCTCCACAAAAAGAAAACGCATCGCTGTACCGCAAAATGTATAAACATTTTGACCGACTATACTACGCATTGGACGGTGCAAACCATGGGACAAATCATACTGACAGATTTTCCTCCTCTTAATAAAGCGATTCCAATCCCCCTGTATTACCAACTAAAACAGTTTATTTTGAAAAGCATCAAGCAGGGGGATTGGTCGCCTGGGTTAATGATTCCGTCAGAACATGCACTCTGCGAGGCTTTTGGTATAAGCCGCCCAACCGTGCGCCAGGCCATCAAAGAACTCGTGAGCGAAGGCCATCTGACCCGAGCAAACCGTCATGTTTTGGTGTCTATGCCAAAAATGGCAGGAGAGTTTTTCAGCACTCTGCAAAGTTTTAATGAAGAGATGAAGGCGAAGGGTCTTACACCTTCTACACAGGTGCTTTCGATTGGGTTGCGAGAATGTCCGGAGGCATCAAAAAACCTCGGCGTAGACGGTGAGTGTATCTGTATAGAACGCCTGCGCTTTGCCGACAACGAACCGATTGTGTGGGTGGAAACATTCCTCCCGCCGCATTATAGGAAGTTGCTCGACCTTGATTTTACAAAGGTCTCACTATACGAATCCGTAAACGAGATGTACCAAACAGAGATAACATGGGCAGAGCGTGTGTTTGAGGCGACGGTAGCGGGTACGCGGGAGGCAGATGTCTTAAACATAAAAAAGGGCGCGCCTCTATGTTTTGTAAAGACCCTAACCTTTATCCAAAACGACAAAGCTGTGGAGTTTTCTATAGCGCGATACAGGGGCGACAAAAGTAAGTTTATGGTAAGGATTAATATGTAAAGGGGTTGTAAAATGGACGCAGAATACAGAATCGAAATGAAAAATATGTCCAAGAGCTTTGGGGGTATCCACGCGCTTAAAGGTGTAAGTTTTAGCGTAAAACCCGGCGAAATCCACTGTCTCGTAGGCGAAAACGGAGCGGGCAAATCCACATTGATGAAAATCCTGTCAGGTGCGTATCGCATGGACTCGGGAGAAATCAAAATCAACGGCAAGCCTGTTGAAATCACGTCACCCGCCCAAGCAATAAAACAAGGCATAGGGATTGTGTATCAGGAGTTTGAGCTGGCAAACGACCTATCAGTTGCAGAAAACATATTTATGGAAAGTTTGGGCAAAAGTGCGTTTGTAAACTGGAGCAAACTAAACGAAGAAGCCCAAAAGGTTGTACAAAGTATAGGCTTTGACATAAACCCGCGTAATAACACAGGCGACCTAAGTGTAGCCTACAAACAAATTGTAGAAATCGCAAAGGTGCTTTCCAAAAATGTAAGTATACTTATACTCGACGAGCCGACCGCTGTACTAAACGACAGTGAGGCAGAGGTTATGTTTAAGCTTCTGCTAAAGCTGAAAGAAAAAGGCGTAAGCATAATCTACATTTCGCACCGACTGGACGAAATTTTTAAAATCGGCGATACCGTCACTACACTAAAAGACGGCGAAATAACAGGCGTAAACCCCGTTTCAGAAATGACGGTGGACAAAATCATTGAGTTGATGATAGGGCGCGAGCTTTCTGACAAATATCCAAAGCGTGTATCCAACATCGGCGAGGAGTGTATTCGCTTAGAAGGATTTTCCGGCGGCATGTTTAGGGATGTGTCGTTTAGTGTACGCAAGGGTGAGGTGCTTGGGCTTGCAGGTCTTGTGGGCAGCGGGCGCACAGAGGTTATGCGTGCATTATTCGGAGCGGACAAACGCTTGTCGGGCAAGGTTTTTTACGAGGGCAAGCAAGTTAACTTTCCATCTACGGTAAAAGCCGTGCGTGGTGGTTTGGCTCTCATACCCGAAAACAGAAAAGAACAAGGACTAATCCCTGCACTAAATATCCGAAAAAACATAACAATCACAAACCTTAAAAAAGTGACAAAGCTAAATATCTTTAATTCTAAGAAAGAAAGCGAAGTAGCCGAAACCCTTTCCAAAAAGCTCCGCGTAAAAACAGAAAGTGTAGAATCTAATGTGTTTAGCTTAAGCGGGGGCAACCAGCAAAAGGTCGTAATCGCAAAGTGGATGAACACTGACTCCAAGGTAGTCATCATGGACGAACCCACACGCGGCGTAGACGTGGGGGCTAAGACAGAAATCTACGGCCTCATCAACGACTTGGCAACACAGGGCAACGCGGTCATCCTCATCTCATCCGAAATGGTAGAGCTTTTGGCGATGTGCGACCGCCTTCTCGTAATGAATCAAGGCATTGTCAAAGGCGAACTGGAAAAAGAAAATTTTTCCGAAAAAAATATAATGCAACTCATAGTGGAGGAAAAATAATATGGACAGGATAAAAAAAATCGACTGGGGTTATCTTTTAAGGAACTATCTTGTTGTTTTTGTGGCGATTGTGTTGTTTATCGTCTCCAGCCAGCTATCGGATGTATTCCTTAGCACGCAGAATATTTTTAACTTACTGCGTCAGCTCGCACCACCCACACTTATTGCCATCGGTATGCTCTTTGTCATCATGACGGGCGGCATTGACCTTTCCGTAGGCTCTGTCGTAGCTATGGCCTCTGTTTTTACGGCGCATTTGCTTATGACACATAATCTCGTGGTTACAATTGTACTTGTACTGCTTTGCACCGCTGTTTTTGGTGCAGTAATAGGGTATCTCGTAGCCTACAGAAAACTCGCGGCATTTGTTGTCTCGCTCGCGGGTATGACGATTGCCAGTGGTATTGCGTTTATTGTTTCACGCGGTATGCCGCAGAGAATCCGCAATGATGCACTGCGCAGCTTTGCAGTAGACAGTGTACTCGGAGTACCCATCCTCGTATGTTTTGCTCTCGCATTTGTGCTTATATTTGCCCTGATTCATCGCTATACCACATGGGGCAGAATCGTCCAAGCAATCGGCAGTAACGAAACAGCCGCAAAACTCTCCGGTATAAACACAAATCTCTACACCGTCAGCGTTTATGTCCTTAGCTCTGTACTCGCCGGTATCGCCGGCATAATGATTGCTTCTCGTGTAAATATCGGTAGCCCCCTCGCAGGACAACTCATGGAACTCGATGCCATAGCCGCAGTAGTAATCGGTGGCGCGAGCCTCGCAGGCGGTAACGGAAAAGTACTAAACACATTAATGGGCGTATGGGTACTCGGTATGATAGGCAATATAATGAATCTCATGAACGTACCAAGCTATCCGCAAGATGTACTCAAAGGTGTAATCATCATACTTGCAATACTCTTGCAAATGAGCAAAAAAGGGAAAGACATCAACTCGTCGTCTATGGCATAGTTTAGCTCCCCTTAAGGGTAGATATAGCTAAAAAAATTTAATTCAGGAGGAAAGAAAATGAAGAAAACAAAACTTGCAGTACTGGTATTTGTCTTGGCATGTCTTGGTGTTGTGTTTGTCGCATGTGGCGACGATGCGGCACCTGCGCCTACAGGTGGCGGCGGTGGTGGCGGTGCAGTTGCGGCAGACGTAGGCGCACCACACGCAGTTATCGAAAATGTTTCTGACTTGCGCGTTGGCTTCTCCATCAAAAACAGACATAACCCCTACCTCATCGCCATGTACGAAACAATGCAAGAAGAAGCACGTCGTCACGGCTTCCAGCTATCCACACGCAATGCGGGCGGAGATGCCGTACAGCAACAAGTTGACGTAGAGTCACTCATAGCGGCGGGTGTAGATGTAATCGTAATGGACGCACAAGACCCTGTAGCCGCTATCGCAAAATCCGAATACATCGCAAGCCACGGTATTCCGCTATTCCTTATGAATGCAACAGTAGACCCTGCTTCTATTTTTGTTACACTTATCCAGTCTAACAACGTAGGCCTCGGCTCTGCGGTAGGCGAATGGGTAGCAGACCAAATCGACGGCGACATCCGTATCGGCCTTCTCTCAGGCAACCCCGGTAACATGGTAGGTTTTGCTCGCAGAAACGGCTTTATCCAAGGAATTTCTGAACGCCAACTGGCAACAATGAACTCCACAAACTTTATTATCCGTTCACAAGGCTGGGGCAACTGGTCAGCAGAAGGCGGACTCTCTGCGGCAGAAGATATGCTCGTAGCCGCACCTGACATCAACGTTATTTTTGCAGAAAACGATGCAAAAGCTATGGGTGCAATCACAGCAGTACAAAATGCAGGCCGCGCCGGCGAAGTCCTCGTTGTAGGTATTGACGGAATGCGTGATGCTCTCGAAATGATACAAGACGGCCACTACGGCGCGACAGGCGTAAACAGCCCCATAGAGCTGGTTCGCCTTTCCATGAATGTAATGGTTGACTATATGACAGGCGTAAACCGTAACATCCCCTCTCTAATCAACACAACACCAGGTATCGTACACGGTGGCAACGTAGGCCAAAGCTGGGATTTGGCGTTTTAGTAGCTGACAATGCGGGGGACTGCTTGCAGTCCCCTAATATTTTTATGAGGTGAAATCGTATGAAGATGATGATAAATGGTAAGTATGTAGATGCAAAAAATGGTGCAACTATTGATATTGTTAATTCTGCTACGCAAGAGCATATAGATACAGTGCCGGCTGCCACGGAGGACGATGTAAATGCGGCAATCGAGGCGGCAAAAGAAGGCGCGAAAACATGGGGTGCCACGCCGCAATACAAGCGTAGCGAAATCCTTTTCAAATGTGCCGAAGCCATTGAAAAGAATGTAGAAGAGCTTGCTCGGAGCTTGTCTACAGAAATGGGCAAGGTGATTTCTGAGGCCTTGCCCGAGGTGGCTTGTTCTGCACAGATTTTCCGAGGCTTTGCAGAGATGGCAAACCACCTGTATGGGCAGGTCATGCCTGAGTTCCAAAAAGGGTCGGAGACCGATATTATTTTTACCAAAAGAGAGCCTTTGGGTGTTGTTGCCTGTATCACACCTTTTAACTATCCTGTAGAGCTTTGTTATCACAAGGTTGCGGCTTCACTTGCAATGGGTAATACAGTGATTATCAAACCGGCATCCGACAACCCACTTACAGTGATGAAGGTCGCGAAGCTTTGTTGGGAAGCAGGAGTACCCGGCAATGTTTTGCAACTCGTAACAGGCAGCGGTGCGTCTATCGGAAAAATCCTTTCTACATCCAAAGACATTGACGCTATTAGCCTAACAGGCAGTACAGAGGTCGGTGTACAGGTTGCAGAGCTTGCGGCAAAGACATTAAAGCATTTGCATCTCGAACTCGGCGGAAACGACCCGCTTGTTATATTTGAAGATGCAGACATGGATTTGGCCGTAGATGAGACCGTATACGGGCGTTTGAAAAACGCAGGGCAGACCTGTTGCTCTCCAAAGCGTTTTATCGTACATTCTTCTATAGCAGAAGAATATACAAAGAAGGTAATCGAAAAACTCAAAACAATAAAAACAGGCTGTCCGCTGGATAAGGCGACCGAGCTTGGCTCGCTTATCAACCCAAGGGCAGCAGAGGATGTAAAAAAGCAAGTGGAGCATACACTCTCACAAGGCGCGAAATGTGTCTATGGAGGCAAGCTCTACGACAAGACATACTTTGAGCCTACAGTGCTTACGGGTGTGACAAAGGATATGGACATCGCTGTCGACTTAGAAGTCTTTGGCCCCGTATTCCCGATTATCACATTTGACACCTTTGACGAAGCTGTAGAAATAGCAAACAACACGATTTATGGCTTGCAAGGTGGCGTGATTACAAAGGATGTTTCTAAAGCAATACGTGCCGCTTCACAAATCCGCGTCGGCGGCATTGTCATAAACGGCTCGGGCAACTACCGCAATATCGACCAGCCATTCGGCGGCATGAAAATGAGCGGCCTCGGCAGAGAAGGCGTATGTTGCACATTGCAAGAAATGACACAGGTTAAGTCCTATATTATGAAGAACATCATGGTATAGCGGATTAAACGAAGCTATAGGCGTGTTGACCACGCCTTACATAGGAGAGTGATTGCAATGGATAAAAAAATGGGTCAATATTTTGACTACGCATTGCTAAAGGCCGCAGCGACATACGAAGAATTTGAAAAATTTTGTGCAGAGGGCATAAAATATAATGTAAAAATGCTTGCAATCAATCCATCCGCTGTTGCATACTGCGTGCGCCAAGTCGCAGGCAAGATTGGTGTAGGTGCGGCGGTGGGTTTTCCACTTGGGCAAAACACCATCGAGACAAAGCTGTATGAAACAGAACGCGCCCTTTCCGAAGGCGCGAACGAAATCGACTATGTAATAAATCTCACCGAACTAAAGTCAAAAAATTATACCCACATAGAAAAAGAAATGAGCGCAATCACAAATGCATGTCGCAAGGTGGGTGCAGTCTCAAAGGTAATTTTTGAAAACTGCTACCTCACCGACGACGAAAAAATCAAACTCTGCGAAATCGCAAACATAGTCAAACCCGACTTTGTAAAAACATCCACGGGCTTTGGCACCGGCGGCGCGACAGTGAGAGACATACAGCTAATGCGAAAGCATACGACTCTCGAAATCAAAGCCTCCGGCGGCATTCAAACATGGGCAGACGCAGACGCGCTAATCAAAGCAGGTGCAACACGCATAGGCACGAGTAATATATCCGCAATCTTAGGGGCTGGTTAATCCATCTTGCCATTAGCTACTTCCAATGCTCTTTGCAGCTGCACATCCTCTTCCGGCTCCAGTGTGCCGATTCTGCGGCTTAGGGCTTCTGACATTTCTACTTCTATATGAGGTGCTATCCCTGTTCCGTGGATGGATTCTCCACCGGGGGTAAAATATTTTTGCACTGTAAGCTTTATTGCGGTGCCATCAGAGAGGTCCAGTAGGTTTTGAACCACACCTTTACCAAATGTCTGTGCGCCTACTATAGTACCCATTTGGGTATCGCGCACTGCACCGGAAAGGACTTCTGAAGCTGATGCACTGCGTTCGTTTACCAGCAATACCAGAGGAAGGCCAAGATATGCATCGTCAGAATAAAAATTTTCTCGGTGACCCGCGGCGTTTATTGTGTAAAGGATTATACCTTCGGGGATTAGGTGGTCGGTGATGTCGTTTACTGCGCACAGCAGGCCGCCGGGATTGTTGCGTACATCTATGATTAAAGCCTCCATGCCGTCGGCATATAGCTCAGAAAGTGCTGTTTCAAACTGACCGCTTGTGATTCTGTCGAATCCTTCTATACGAATATAGCCCACCGCTCCGTTTTCGGTGTACATCATTTCGTGGAAAACGGTAGGCACTTCTACTCTTGCGCGGACTATATCAAAGTCAAGACGCTCATGCTCATAAGGACGCAAGACTGTGAGGGTTACGGTCGTACCGGCAGGGCCTGTTATCATGCCCACTACATCCTCGCGTTGGCGACCGATAACTTCTATACCGTCTACTGCCACGATTTTGTCACCCGGCAGTACACCTGCGTTTGCGGCAGGTGCATCTCGGAATGTATTTGTAATTGTGATGAATGGGTCATCTTCTTCTACCGAAATATGAACGCCAATCCCCACAAATGTACCTTCTGTGCGGGCATGGAACGCCGCCAACGCCGCCGCATCAAAATACTGGGTATATGGGTCCCCTACCCCTTCCATAAAACCACGATACATATTTTCTAACATAATATCTTTATCAAACGGCACTATAGAAAACATATTTAGCAGGCCGTACATTTCCATTATTTTTGTGTTTGGGTCTATCCCGCGCCAGCGCACTTGTCGTGCATATACGTTTATACCCGCCGCGACAACAACCATTATCAGTGCAGTGATTAGCGCACCTGCACCTATTCCTCTTATAAAATCTTTTCTGTTTTCCATAAAAATTCCCCTCCATGCGTGTCTACATAATCATATGCATGACCGATAAAAAATAGTATAGGGTTTGCCAAGAGCATATTTTGGCGAAAATTGTTGGTATTTTTTGGTATTTGTTGCGTAAAAAATGTTGACTTCCATTTATTTCCTGCTATAATGGCAACAAATGGTAATTAATGACAGGAGGAAATCAGAATGAACGACAAAAAAATGAGCATTTTAATGGCAGACGACAACAGGGAGTTTTGTGACGCGATTACAAACTTTTTGGAGAAACAAGCTGACATGCATGTAGTGGGAGTGGCCTATGACGGTATGGGGGCCTTAGAAAAAATCAAAACACTAAAGCCCGATATCGCCATCATAGACGGCGTAATGCCAAAACTGGATGGTCTCGGTGTATTAGAAAAACTAAAACTCACCGAAGAACAACCCTACGCCCCCATATGCATCATTCTTTCGGCAATCACGCAGGACAAAATCACACAAAAGGCAATCGAACTCGGCGCGGAGTACTACATAGCCAAGCCTTTCGACCTAGAGGCCTTGGTTACAAGAATCCGCCAGCTAAAAGAGCAACTAAAAAGCCCCATACAAAAAGGTGTCGGCGCACGCAGTCGCCAAAACAAAGAAGTAAATCTGGAAACAAAAATCACAGGCATTTTACACGAAATCGGTGTGCCTGCTCATATCCGCGGCTACCACTATATGCGCGAAGCCATCATGATGGCAGTCAACGACCTCGACATATTAAATTACATCACAAAAGAATTGTACCCCACAATAGCCAGAAAATGCAATACAACCCCCTCTCGCGTAGAACGTGCAATCCGCCACGCCATAGAAGTAGCATGGAGCCGCGGCAAAGTAGAAATCATCGACTCGCTCTTTGGCTACACAATCTCTAACCACAAAGGGAAACCAACAAACAGCGAATTTATCGCCCTCATCGCGGACAGGCTTAGGCTGGAGCTAAAAGCAGGATAAATTATGCCACCCCTCATATTTTTTTCTCTTGCAAATCCTAAAAAAATCCCGTAGAATGAGGTTGTCACAAGCAAACAGGGGGATTGCAATGGTAAACCCGATGAATCTATATAACGAAATCGTAAGCGGCATACTTTCGCGTGTACCGGGAGGTAAGGCCATGTATAGCCAACTACAACAGGGGCGCACTGCCAGTGCCGCCTCTGCTTCTCGTGCCGTAGCAAATGGCGGCGAAGCGACAAGCCGCGGACTTACACCCTCTAATGACGGCATCGGAGCCGTCCCCTTTAGTGCAATCATGGAGTATTTTTCGAATGGTGGCGAAGCAGACGAGTTTTTGCGTCAAGCAATAGAATCCGAAATAGAACTGGCCGCTGTACGCCACGATATAGACCCAAACCTAATCCGTGCAGTCATCCGCGCAGAGAGTAGCTACCGCCACGATGCAGTATCGCATGCGGGTGCCATGGGTCTCATGCAACTCATGCCCAACACAGCCGCCTCCCTCGGAGTCACAAACCCATTCGACATCCGTCAAAACATCAATGGCGGTACAGAGTATCTGCGCCGAATGTTAGATATGTTTGACCAAGATATTGACCTCGCTGTTGCAGCATACAATGCCGGACAAGGCGCAGTACGTCGCCACGGCGGGATTCCTCCCTTCGCAGAGACACAGCAGCATGTACCGAGAGTACGCCAATTCTTCGAAGAATATACCTTGCAACAATATCAACGAGCCACCGAGGATTCTAGGTTTTCATCTTGATGCAACCTTGACAAAACAACCCAAAGATGCTAATCTTTCGCCTGTTGCTTACTACATTCGCTCTCATAACTCAGGGGTAGAGTACCTCCTTGGTAAGGAGGAAGTCGGCAGTTCAAATCTGCTTGAGAGCCTAGAGTTTTCCCCTCCAATTTAAGGGGAATGTTTCCGTCAAACCTGTGTGGGGTCTGGCGGATTCTTTTATTTAGAGCCTAATCCGCTTTGTCGTTTTGGGCAAAGGTTTGAAAGGCGGCCGACCGACGTATAGTTTGCTCTCATAACACTTTGCTTTTTACCAATTTATTGATATACTTCTCCTATATAATGCAACTACAAAAATGAGATTAGGGTGATAATATGTACATTGGTGTTGACATTGGTACATCGGCGGTAAAAATGATTGCGGTAGATGAAAAAGGTACGGTACTGCGTACTGTTTCGCGTGATTATCCGCTTTATATGTTTGACAATGGATTTAGTGAGCAGGCTCCCGAGGACTGGTGGAGTCAAACGGCTGACGGCTTGCGCGAGCTTACAAAAGGCTTGCCTGAGGTATCTTCTGTTAGCTTTAGCGGACAAATGCATGGGCTTGTTTTGCTTGATGAGAATGATAATGTGATCCGCAGGGCAATACTTTGGAATGACCAACGCACACAAAAGCAATGCGATTATCTGAACAACACTATAGGGCGTGAGGTTTTGTTGGAGAATGCGGCCAACATCGCACTCACGGGCTTTACTGCACCAAAGATTCTTTGGGTTAAGGAAAACGAGCCGGAGATTTTTGCAAAAGTAAAGAAGATTATGTTGCCTAAGGACTATATCGCATACAAACTATCGGGTGTGTTTGCGACGGATGTTTCTGACGCTTCCGGCATGTTACTTTTGGATGTAAAAAAGCAGGATTGGTCGGATAAGATGTTAGAAATCACGGGTGTCAGCCGTGGACAGTTGCCAAAGCTGTTTCAGTCGTATGAGGCTGTGGGCAATGTTACTGCCGAAGCCGCTAAGGAAACAGGTCTTTCTGCAAACGCAAAGGTCGTCATCGGCGGCGGCGACCAAGCTGTCGGAGCTGTTGGATCGGGCATTGTTTCGGAAGGTATGTGTTCTGTTTCGCTTGGGACTTCGGGCGTGCTGTTTGTTGCGGCAGACAACTTTGCCGTGGATACTTCTCCCGCGGCCATACATGCGTTTGCGCATTCCACGGGGCGTTTCCATTTTATGGGCGTTACCCTTGCAGCGGCGGGGTCTAACAAATGGTGGGTCGAAGAAATTTTGTCCACGACAGATTATCCTGCGGAGCAAAAAAATATCAATAAAGTCGGTACCAATCCCGTTTACTTTTTACCATATCTGTCGGGTGAGCGCACACCACATAACGACTCTATGGCACGCGGCGCGTTTGTTGGCATGAACATGACAACCACCCGCGCAGACATGACCTTGGCAGTGCTGGAAGGCGTTGCGTATAGTTTGCGCGACATTCTCACTCGCGTGCGCGGGCTTGGTGCAAAGGTGACTACCGCACGGATTATCGGTGGCGGTGCAAAATCACCACTCTGGTGCCAAATCATTGCTGATATTTTGCAACTCCGTGTAGAAAAAATGCAATCAGAAGAAGGCCCTGCGTTTGGTGCGGCAATACTTGCAATGGTAGGCGCGGGCGCGTTCAAAAATGTAGAAGAAGCCTGCAAGGCACTCATAAAAGTAACCGAGACCTTCGAGCCTAATAAAGAGAATGCCGCAAACTACGATAAACGATACCCGATTTATGTAAACCTGTACTCTGCACTAAAAGAAAGCTTCCATAGTATAGCGAAATAAAGGAGCACATTTTTTGGACGAATTTAAAAAAGACCGCAAGACTCCTCCCCCACCTCCTCGAATGCCGAGTGGGATAATATTGCTTGTCACAGCGTTTTCTATTTTCATCTTGATTAATATGTTGGTTAGCTCACTGATTGGGAATGATTCCGAAAGGATTTACTACAGTGAGTTTATTGCCCTGCTTTCAGAAGGGCGTGTCGAGCGCGTTGTCGTGCAGGCGGACAGGCTTATAATTACACTTTTGCCGGAGGACGGCGGACGTACACCGGAGCCAAGGCAACCTCAGAGTATTATGGATATTCTTCGCATGACGATGGCGCAAGAAGATAACATAAACAATGTTGTATACACGGGCAGAATGCAAGACCCGGAGCTGCGCGCAATGCTCGACAGAGCCGGAGTCGAGTACTACGCACCTATTGTGACCACCAACTGGTTGCAAATCGTGTTTTTCCAAGTCGTGGTGCCTGTGCTTATCATCCTTTTTATGTTTATGCTTTTGCGACGTATGATGGGCGGTATCATGGGCGGCGGAGGCCGAGGCGGCTTTATGTCCATAGGCCAAAGCAATGCCAAGGTTTATATGGAAAAGAAAACGGGTGTCACCTTTGAGGATGTGGCAGGACAGGAAGAAGCAAAAGAGAGCCTGACAGAAATCGTAGATTTCTTGCATAATCCCGAAAAATACGTAGAAATCGGCGCGAAACAACCGAGAGGTGCGTTATTGGTAGGCCCGCCCGGCACAGGTAAAACCCTGTTTGCCAAAGCCCTCGCAGGTGAAGCGGAGGTTGTGTTTTTTTCGCTGTCCGGCTCAGATTTTGTGGAGATGTTTGTGGGTGTGGGTGCTTCGCGTGTACGCGATTTATTCAAACAAGCCAGCCAACAATCTCCCTGTATCATCTTCATAGACGAAATCGACGCAATCGGCAAAAGCCGCGACAACCAAATGAGTTCTAACGACGAACGCGAGCAGACACTAAATCAGCTTTTGGCAGAGATGGACGGCTTTGATTCTTCCAAGGGCGTGGTGATTCTCGGAGCGACTAACAGACCGGAAATTCTGGACAAGGCTCTGCTTAGACCCGGGCGTTTTGACCGCAGAATCAATGTGGAGCTACCCGACCTAAAAGGGCGAGTGGACATCCTTAATCTTCATGCAAAAAAAGTAAAAATGAGCAGCAACGTAGATATTAAACGTATCGCCGCCATCACTCCGGGCGCGGCGGGCGCGGATTTGGCAAATATGATAAACGAAGCCGCATTACACGCAGTCCGCATGGATAGAAAAGAAGTAATCCAAGAAGACCTCATGGAAGCGGTAGAAGTAGTAATCGCGGGCAAAGAGAAAAAAGACCGCATAATGAGCGAAAAAGAAAAACGTATAGTTGCCTTCCATGAGGTGGGTCATGCATTGGCAAGAGTGACGCAGAGCAACTCAAAGCCCGTAGAAAAAATCACCATTATACCACGTACAAAAGGCTCGTTGGGTTATGTACTTGCCGCACCCGAAGAAGAAAAATTTATGCACTCCATGGACGAAATGCTCGAAGATATAACCGCGGCACTCGCCGGGCGCGCAGCAGAAGAAATCAAGTTTAACACCAAAACAACAGGCGCAAGCAATGACATAGAAAAAGCTACAAGCATGGCACGCTCTATGGTAAGCATGTATGGCATGAGCGAAAAATTTGGCATGATGGGTCTTGAAAGCATCCAAAACCGCTATCTCGACGGTCGCGCAGTATTGCAGGTCTCTGACCAAACAGGCGCGGAGCTTGACATGGAGGTGCGCCGCATTATCGAGGATTGTTATAATCGCGCATTGGATTTGTTACGAGAAAACATGGATAAGCTCGAAGAAATCGCCGAGTACCTATTTAACAAAGAGACTATCACAGGTGATGAATTTATTCAGCTTTACAGAGGCGAAGAAATCAGCCAAACGACTGAAAAATCCGAAAAAAGCACCGTTGACATCACCGTATGACTACAAAATATCTAAAACTGCTGGCATCTCGTTACCACAACATTCATGAGGTGACGACAGAAATCATTAATTTGTCTGCCATGCTAAATCTACCAAAAGGTACAGAGCATTTCGTCTCCGACATCCATGGCGAGGACGAAAGCTTTGGCCATGTCCTTCGCAATGCATCAGGCGTTATAAAGGACTACATAGAAGAAATTTTCGGGAGCGCGCTGATGGAGTCCGAAATGCGCAGTCTTGCCACGCTTATTTACTATCCCGCAGAAAAACTAGCTCACGCTCGCAAAAACAACGAGATTTCTGATGAGTGGTACAAAATCCAACTCTTTAGGATTTTAAAAATTTGCAAACGCACCACAGACAAATACACCCGCGCTGAGGTAGTACAAGCTCTGCCAAAAAACAACCCCATACTGGAAGAGCTTATCTTCGAAGATTCCAATAAACATAAGCAAAATTATTACAACCAAATCATAAGCCAAATCATAAAGCTAAAATGCGCAGACGACTTTATTATCCGATTGGCAAATGTAATCCACCGACTTTCCATAAACCATCTGCATGTACTCGGTGACATTTTTGACCGTGGGAGCGGTGCATCGCATGTTTTAGATATTTTGCAAAACTACCATTCTCTCGATATACAGTGGGGAAATCACGACATAGCATGGATGGGTGCGGCGGCAGGCAGTGACGCGCTTATCTGCAATGTTATCCGCGTAACCGCAAAATATGCAAATCTCGAAACCATCGAAGAACACTATGGCATAAATCTGGCTCCGCTCGCTATTTTTGCGATGGAGCAATATGCGGGTGACGACTGCAAACGTTTTTTGCCTGACCGAAAAGGCAAAACAGAAAAAGAGCTGGATATTATCGCAAAAATGCATAAGGCGATTACCATTATCCAGTTTAAAAAAGAAGCAGAACTCATCACCCGCCACCCCGAGTACAGAATGGATAATCGTATTTTGCTCGACAAACTCGACATAGAAAGCGGCTACTTCCCTACCCTATACGCCGACCCACTCGAACTCACACCCGAAGAGGACGATGTCATGGAAAAACTCCGCTACTCCTTCATGCATAACGCAAAACTGCAACAGCATGTAAAATTTCTTTTTAATCGTGGCAGTATGTATAAAATTTACAACTCAAACCTACTCTTCCACGGCGGGATTCCTCTAACAGAAAACGGCGAGCTAAAGGCCGTTAACCTCTTTGGCGAGCCTTTGGCCGGCAGGGCATTGCTCGATAAATTTGAAGAAGAAGCACGACGCGGATTTTTTGGCGAGTTAGATAGCAAAAAAAGACAAAACGGGCAAGACATCATGTGGTATCTATGGTGCGGAGCAGATTCCCCGCTATATGGCAAAGATGTAATGACCACCTTTGAGCGATATTTTTTTGATTCCCCCGAAACCATTCACGAGACCGAGTCACCCTATTACACAAAGCGCGACAACGCCGAAATATGTGGGATGATATTGCGCGAGTTTGGATTGCACGAAAGCGGTGCGCGGATTATTAACGGCCACACCCCGGTAAAAACAGGCGAAAACCCCATAAAAGCAAATGGCCGCCTAATCGTAATCGACGGCGGTTTTACAAAAGCATATCAAAGTGTAACAGGCATAGCGGGATACACTCTGATTTACAACTCACAGGGGCTTTTGCTTTCTGCCCACACGCCATTTGTTTC